>ENA-UPSB01000240-UPSB01000240.1-bioreactor-metagenome-genome-assembly--contig:-NODE-240-length-98599-cov-41.217649_pt1 | contig 98599 bp, 75 predicted proteins | sample MGYA00238182_ERZ773286 | MGnify/ENA primary metagenome ERZ773286 (study PRJEB29026, sample SAMN07631240) | bioreactor metagenome | isolation source: Switchgrass digestor | place: USA: Dartmouth... | reverse complement strand
TGATACTTCTGATCAATATTTAGTATCAATTTCTCCAAAAGCTGGTGAAAATCAGGTTATTGTAATTACTGATATGGAAAATGTTGAGACAATTGCTGATAATACTGATGAAATAATTGATAATAGTGGCAATACTAGAATATTCAGATATTGGCTTGACAAAGACAATGATAGTGATGCTGAAGAAATAGAAATATCAGACAATTATAGATATTTTAGAAACGGTGTTGAGAAGGATAAAGGCAGCAATAAGAATCCAACAAAGCCTGAATCAGGAAAAATTGTTTTACTTGACAATAATGATGATGATAAATATGATTTTATATTTGTAACTAGTTATGAATACTATGTTGTTGACGAAGTAGATAATGGAAATGTAACAGGTAAAAATGACAGCATATACTTCGATGATAATGATAAGAATCTTGAATATGCAATCTATTTAGATGGTGAAAAAATAAGTTGGAAAGATTTACAAGAATGGGATGTTCTCTCTGTAGTAAAAGCTACAAATAATACTAATACTAAAAAGTATTATACTGTTTATGTAACAAGAGACTCTATCACAGGTATTGTAACTGAAGACTTAAGTGAAAAAGAAGGAAGCAAAGTTGTAGCTGAAAAATATGTAATTGATGGTAAAGAAGTATCCCTTGTTAGCAATTGGGGTAGCACTGGTACAAGTACCATTAAACTTGGCAGCGAATATACATTCTATCTAAATGTAGATGGTAAAGTTGTTCATGTTGAAAGAGGAGCTGTAGTAGGAAAGACTCCTGAAAATTATGCATACCTCTTCAATGCTGCAAGATCAACAGGACTTAGCAATGGTTTTGAGTTAGAATTGTTTACAGCTGACGGTAAATGGGTTGTATATGAAACTGCTGATAAGTTCTATATTAATGATGATCAAAACACCAGAGTTGATGCAAATACTTGGAACGAAGTTCCTGGTTTAATTGAATTTAAGAACGGCAGTTTTGATAAGGAGAAGTGCAGACAGCTTGTAACTTATAAGCTTGATGCCAGTGGAAAAATTAGAGAGATTTATGGTTCTAAGTTAACAAAGAAATTGATTGACAACGCAAGTTCTATTGACCAAAAAGACGAATATAGGAATGAATACGTTGATCAATATGATAATGATACATCAGCTGAATATAGAAAATCACTTAACAGACTTTCCAAATACTATATCACAGATTCAACTGTTATCTTTGCTATTAACAAAGACAAAGAAGACGATAAGGACAGCTATCAAATTGTTACCTCATCAGCATTTACTGATGGAAAGAAATATAATGTTGAATTTTACGATGTAGAATCTGGCAATGAACCACTTGCAATTGTTGCTTATAATGTAAGCGGAACTATTACAGAAGATGCAGGCGTATTTGTAGTAAGGAGCGTTTCAGAAGCAAGAAATGACGATGATGAAATTGTATACGTTTTCAGAGGTGCAAATAATGAAACAATTACAGTTTCAGAAGATGTATATGTAACTAAGTTAGTTCAGAGCGGCAATGTGCTTGTAGACGAAAAATACAATGTTAAACCTAATGCTATGAAAGATTATGTCATTCAGTATAGCTTGAATAGCAACGATGAAGTTGATAATATCAGAGTACTGTTTGCTAAGAACATTTATACAGATGGGTTCTCAGGCTATGTTGAAGACGATAGATCCGATTTGAAAATAGCATTTGGTAAAGTAACCAGCAAGAGCAGAAGCAGACTTACTCTTGTAAACAAGGAGGGCAAAGAAGTTGATTCAATACCAATGTCCGGAGCTAATTATGTAGAATTAGATTTGAGATATAGTACTACAAGAATTAGAACCAATGTTGGTAGCGGGGATATCCTTATCAATGAATCTTTCGCATTAGTAAGAGAGTATGAAGATAGAGAAAGAGATATCGTTATCATTCAAGGTATTGGATATTAATCGTTAAATCAATACCGTATAGAATAACATAAACTAAGGGTCTTAGGTTTAAACCTAAGGCCCTTTATTTTTATTTTGTACCTTCCATTGGTTGACACATTATCAGTACAATGTTACAATGAAAACATATAAAATTTATGGGGGGCATAGCATGAGACTTAAAACTAAAATAATATGTTTTATCTTAATTATATCTATTATTTGTATGAATGCTATAACGATAGTTGCTTTTACTGATGTGAACAATGAATTAGTATTTTATGAAGCGATTGAAGCTCTTTCTGCGTTAGGGATATTAAAAGGTTATGAGGACGGTACATTTAAACCGGAGGGAACCATTACAAGGGCAGAATTTGCAGCTGTTATTACACGTATTATGGGATTAGCTGATTTACAAATAGGTGGTACGGATACAATTTTTGAAGATGTTAAAGCGGGGCATTGGGCATCCGGCAATATAAAAATAGCAGCTGATATGGGAATTATAAAAGGCTTTGGCGATGGCAAATTCTTACCGGATGATCCGGTTACTTACGAGCAGGCAGTAAAGATGATAGTGGCAGCGTTAGGATATGAACCGAAAGCAATGGAACAAGGTGGCTATCCTTCAGGCTATCTTATGGTAGCCAGTGAAAAAGATATCACTCGCTCTGCAGAAGGAAAAGTTGGTGAGATGGCAACAAGAGGTATGGTTGCTCAATTACTATACAATTCTTTGGAAGTACCCATGTTTGAGTTGAGTGGAGTAGGAGAAAGTACTACATATGTTGTAAATAAAGAGAAAACATTTTTGAGTACAGGGCTTGGTTTGATCAGAGTGAAAAACGGACAAGTTACCGGCAATCAATATACGACACTTGAGAGTCCGGCAACCTCTGTAAGAAGCGGTGAGATTGAACTTGACGGAAAAATATTTGTAACTCCGGATGCAGATAAATTGTATCAATATTTAGGTTATTCCGTAACGTATTATTATAAGCATGATAATACTACCAATGATGATGTTCTGGTATTACTGATGCCTGATTCCAATAAAAATCACACGTTAACCATTGTAGCTGATAATATTGAAAAATATGAAGATAACATACTTTACTATTCAATCAATGAAAATGAGGATGACACTATCAATATTAAAGATGATGTGATTATTATTTATAACGGGAAAAAGTATGATAAAGATAAACCGGTATCTTTAGATATTGAATCGGGGGAAATAAAGCTACTTGATTTTGATAGTGACAACAATTATGATATCATATTTGTCAATGAGTATAAAAATTATGTTGTTGAAAACACACCAAATACAACCGATTACATAATTATTGATAAATACTTTGGTACCAGGCTTGAGCTGAATCCCAACAAGAGAGGCGTTGCAATACAATTTTTAAAGAATGGTTCACCTATCCAATTTACGGATATTAAAAAAGGAGATATTATATCTGTAATGGAAAGTAATAGTGAGGAAGGAAATAGGGTAGTAACAGTTTTAGTTGCATCCAATAATGTTGTAACAGGAACTGTTACGGAGATTGGAGATAATAATATCAGAGTAATTAACGGTAAAAGCTATACTATTTCAGATTATTATTTAAGAGCGATAAAAGAAAAAAATAAACCGGATATTAAAATTGATGATAAAGGAACCTTTTATTTGGATGCTGAAGGAAAAATCGCTCATATTGTACTTGAGGCTGCAAGGGGGACTGATTATGCATATTTAATAAATGCAGCCACAAAATCTTCCGGCCTTGAAGGTACGCTTCAATTAAAGCTGTATATACCTTCAGGTACGACATCCGGTAGTGTACAAATTAAGGATTGTGCAGAGAAGGTAAAAATAGATGGAAAAACTTATGACAATGCAAGTGAGATTTTATCTTTGCTGGCGTCAGCTAATGATACTACAAATACTGATCCATTACCTGCTTCCACTCCCGAAAATCCTTTAAATAGTGAAGATCAGAGAATTTATGCTCAGCTTATAAAGTATGCGACAAATAGCAGTGGTAAAATTGATTTGATTGATACTTTGCATAAGGGTGGACATGGTGAAGAAAGTGAACATCTTAAGCAAGTGTATTCAGATGGAAATCAGGAATTAACATATTATAGTACAAATCGTACTTTCAGACTGGGTAACGAAACAAAGGTAACCATTGACAGTTCGACTAAGATTTTTTATGTGCCTCAAAAAAGAAGTGAAACTTCAAAATATGTTATGAAATCATATAGTTACTTTGTGAATGGAAGAAAGTATAAGCTGGAAGCATTTGATTTTTCATCCGTTAATGTAGCAAAAGCCATTGTACTTTATGGAGATGATACAGACCAGCTTATTACGGAAACTACACCGATTTCTATTGTTGATAGTATTTCAGAAGTGATTAATGACCAAGGTGAAACGGTGCTCAGGCTTTCCTACCACTTAAATGGAAATAAAGAAACCGTCGATGTGAGAAAAAGTGATCCGGAAATTTTAGAACAGGTAAAAAGTTTAAAAACCGGGGATATTATAAGGTTCAGTAAAAAAGATAATCTTTATATAGCGGATATAGATATTTTGCTTAAGATAGATACATTAACAAGCTATAGGGACCAGATAACAGAAACCATAAATGAACAAAAAATTGTTAAGCACTATGGTTATAAGCAAAGTGAATTTGAGGCGGTTTATGGGACAGTATACAGTAAAGCGGAGGATAATTCTCAAATATTGATTTACAATCAAGATATAATGCCTAAGGAAACTGAAGAAATTAGACAAGACAGTATACGAACATTTAGTGTATCGGGCAGCATAAAGTATTATGTCATTCGTAAACTACAAGCGAATACTCAAGTTGAGTTGAAAGAAAAGTTTGATGATTTGTATGTAATAGATTATTTGACTTCAAAACAAGATGCATCCTTATTATTCTTATATACTTACGAAGATAGAATTCGAACAATCATTAAAATTGATAAGTAAAATATTAAAAAGTTAAAGTGTGGCAGTTATTATTGCTTAGAAAAGCATGAATAGCTGCCTTTTGTTTTTTTATTGTGTCTTTTAACATATTTGTACATGTAATTATATCCAATATAGCAAATTGACTTTTAATAGTGTGCATGATAAAATTTTTAATAGAAAGTTATGGATTTACCAATGTAAATAGTACAACCAGGAGGGAATATTACATGGATTTGTTTAAGAAATTATTATCCGTTCTTTTGATTATGGCATTTTTATTACAAGGATTTGGAGTCTTGACATTTGAGAGTTTAGATATGCAGAATGTTTATGCTGAAGACCAAAATGAAGTTTCTCAACCAATAGAAGAAATGGATGAAGGATTAAAAGAAATTTTTAATGAATTGGCTAAACAAGGAATTTTTAAAGGATATGAGGATGGAACTTTTCGTCCCGATGCCACAATTACCAGAGCAGAGTTCTGTGCTGTAGTTAACAGGTTAAAGAATTTACAGGATGCTGTGGCTGCAGATCCAGGAATTACACCTTTTAATGATGTACCTACAAGCCATTGGGCGGCAGCGGATATTAACGTAGCTTATACAACTGGGATTATCAAAGGATACGGTGACGGAAGATTCGGGCCGGAAGATTTCGTAACTTATGAACAAGTTGTTACCATGTTAGTACGTGCGTTAGGGTATGAGCAATTGGCATTAGAAAGAGGTACTTATCCGGATGGCTATTTGGCAGCAGCTATGCAAATAGGCATTTTAAAAGGAGTTACCGGGACTATTGGAGAATATGCAAAACGCGGCTTGGTTGCTACCATTACATACAATTCAATGAATATTAATATTCCTCAGCAGGTATTAACGACCGGAAATATTGTTGTTTCAACCGATAATGTTAGTAGAAAATTTGACGTAGGTAACAAGAGAAGAGATGATTATCTTGAAGAAAGATGGAAAACAGGTATAGTATATGCCAACAGCGAAATTGCATTACCAGGATATAATACTACTTCAAAAAATAAAGTAAATATAGATGGGGTAATTTACGAAGTTGGAAATACAAATATTGCAAATTTTGTAGGTTGTCAAGTGGATTTTAGATATAGACAAAATGAACGTTATGGTCAAGATGATGTCATTATTGGATTTGATCTATATAGAACGGAGATTGTTATAATCAATGCAAAGGATATATTAAATGGTACGACTACAGAAAAAATAGTATATTGGGCAGACCGAGAGAAAGATAAGGAACCTACTAATGCATCCATTAGCAACAACCCAAAAATAATTTATAACGGTAAACCGGCTAATCTTAGAGAAGGTATTTTTCAACCAAATGAAGGTTCCGTTAAGATTATTGATAACAATTTTGATGGTGTGTATGATGTCATTTTTATTAATAATTATTTATTATTTGTTGTTGATAGCGTAAGTGTGCACACGAAACAAATTGTTCCGAGATTTTATGAAAACTATGTTATTGATGCAAATTTTCAAAGTGAAGATTATGAATTGTATATTGAAAAGAACGGTACCCAATATAAAAGTTTATCAGCTATTGTGCCTGGCGACGTGATAGCAGTTGCAGAAAGTGAGAATACTTCAGGAAAAAGGTTAAAGAAAATATATGTTACATCAAAAAATGTGGTTGTAGGTACCGTAGAGCAAATTATGGAATCAGAAAAAATTATATACATACGGGGGAAAAATAATATTGCTTACGAACTTGCCAATGTTTCTCATTATGGTGAGTGGCCTGAGAACGGAGATACTGTAGAGCTATATCTTACTACAGAATATAATGTTGGAGACAGTAGAATTGCAGGTAATAAAATTGTGGGAATCAAAGTAAATGTATACACATTAGAAGGCTATTTGCTTAAAATAGATAAGGATTTTAATGAAGTGAATTTTCATATTATTGATTTAGTTAATAAAAGATTAAAAATGGTTAAAGCTACTTCAGATATTATCATTGAAGAAGGAGGAGTTAAAACCAACATCAAATTTGAAGATATTTTTAATGTTTTTGGTGGTAGTCAATTTCAACCTCAATTAGTGAGATATATTACGAGAAGTCAAGGTACTTTAAAAACTATTATATTAGCTGCAGAAGATTTGTCGGGCAATGATATGCTTAAATATTTTTCTAAGGATATTTCTGCTACAAATGCTCGATTTGAGAAAGCCAAAAGTAGTAGTCAGGCAGATAAGTTTATTATTGAAGGGAAAAGTTATTTACTAAAACCAAAACCGGAAAGACAAATAATTTTTGTACCTTATGGTGATAAAGCGAGCAATGCAAATAATTATAAGTATGATTATAATTTTGTGGACGGTGGAGAGTATAGTATTGATATTTATGAGTTGGATGATTTAGATAGAATAGGAACATTAGTTTTAAAAGAAACGCCGAACATGCCCAAACAACTTATTCCTGATCAGCCGTTATCGATCGTTACTGACGTTAGTGAAGCAGTGCATCCTATTTATGGTGGTACCGGTATAAGAGTAAAGTATTTATACAACGGCAGTGAATACAGTAAATTTATCAATGAAGAAACGGTTACGGAAAGTGTATATAAAGATGATATTATTCAATTTACAACACTTGATGATCAGGATATAGGTGATGTTTTAGTATTAACTCCAAAGAAGGATACACCGTATTATGAAAAGGATCGTTCTGAAATTGTGCAAGAAGAACAGGCATCAGGAGTTATAATGATATATGGTGAAGTTGCTGATGTATATAAAAATGTAAATGAAAGAAATATTATAACAGTTAATATTGGAAATAATATTACCCGTAATTATGATTATACCGATGCCAGAGTATATTTATATGATACAGAAAAACAAAAGTATATTACTGCAGATAAAAATGCAATTACAAAGAATATGCAGCAGGTTGTATTTATTCGTGCTAAAGAATTGGATAGAAAGGCAGAAGAAATTGTTATTATAAATCTTAACAATCTAAAATAAAAAATAAATACAAAAAATAAAAAGCTGATGCATTGCGCATCAGCTTTTTAAATGAGAGTGATTAGTCAATGATTACAACTTCAATGGTTGTATCATCGTATACTCGAATGAATACGAAGCTTGTATCTTCACCGTCGGATATTTCAATGTCTCCGATTTCTGATACGGATACGGACTTCTTAGCGGAATCGTACTTGTATACGGTTGCGCCGGTTACCTTCTGGTAACGTACTGTTCCGTCAGCTTCTTCTATGGTTATAACGTCTCCTGACTTAGACTTCGCAATAACTTCTCCGTACATGGTTATCATGTCTGAGTCAGCAGAAGGTCTGTTTACAAGGGTCTTTCTGCTTGCGTCAAACAGAACGGTAATGCTGTCTATTTCACCATTTGCATTTGTCTCAAATTGAATAATGTCACCTTGTGTAAGCGGTTCATATACGCCTTCGCTTACTTCTACCCTTAGTATACCGTCTTCTTCAGTCAATATGCTGAAGTTCTTGTTTCCTTCATAGATACCGTAAAGTTTTTGTACGCTCTCTCCGTCGCTGTTCTTTGTAGTTGTTACCTTGTCAACCACAACAATGTTCTTGTCATCCAGGTTGCTGATGTTGGAGTTGAACAATACGATAACACTGATGGTTCTGTTTTCCTTAATGTCATATATTTCTACATCATATTGTGCTTTATCCTTTAGCACGCTTGATTTTCTTACGGTAAAGTCATCCGGGTCATTGCCGTTAATATCAAATACAATGGTGTCTTCGTCTACATATTGTGCATTGCCGAGCTTACCTGTAGCTTTATTGTAAGTTAAGGTAGTTCTTGCAACATCTAATGAGAATACATCCTCATCTTCACCATTAGCGGCTGTGTCAATTCTGTCAATTTTTCCGCTGCTGTCCAATTCGAACGTAATTAATTGTCTGTTTACGGATCCATTGGTTGTTAATGCGCTAAATACGGCATCATCATCGATTCTGCTGTTGTTGAATCTAACTTTTTCAGCAGTTTGGAAAATTACCATTTCACCTTTAGCGTTTAACAGCTTATATTCGTATCCGCCGCTGATTCCGCCGACGGAAGCGGCATTAATCAAGTAAGCGTAGTTTTCACTGGCGGTTGAAGTTGTATCAACTGCAGCAATTTTACCGTCAATATCGAGGTAGAAAGTACCTTCATCTTCCAAGTCAATGTCGCTGTTGTCAAGATTTGCGGCAAGTCTGTATTCTTTGCCGTTGATAAAGTATCTGCTTTCTGAAGGATCGTTTGAATCTTCATCCGCTTCAGTTACTTTACCTACAACTTTGTCATCGGATACATAAATGTTAATTAGCTTTTCGTCTTCACTCTTCGCAATGGAAAGTACGTTCCATTCTTCCAAATCGCCAAGTTCTATTTCTTTTCCGTCTTTAATAATATTAAAGTCAATTTTATCATCTTCTGGATCAAGCTTTAGGCTTGTGTTATCCTTAAAGTAAACTTTGTTAAGGTTTTCATTTACATTCTTAACGATTTTGATTTCATATTCTGTTACAAATATGATATCGTATTTTTCATCGCTGTTATTGTCAAGCAATACAACTTTACCGGATGCAGGTTTCAAATTAGCTTCTGCAAGGCTCTTTGCTTTTCCGTTGTAAATTACTTTTGCATCGGAAGCGATATCTAATTCTTCCGGATCGTCATCATTATCTTTGTCAATCCAGTATGCGAAAACAGATGAGGTTGTGCTTTCATCAATGTTTTCAGCTTGTACGGTTACTACGTTGTTCTTATTTCTGTTAGGAATTACGGCAATCAACACGTCTTCATGGTCAATTTCTTTTACATAGTAAGTTACATGGTATCCAAGCAATTCTTTTGCGTTGGTTGCACCTACTTTATAAGTTTCACCGTTAATTCTTACTTCATCTTCGTGCAATGAGCTGTTGTTTGAAGTCAAAGCGGTGTATTTGTTTGCAGTAATTTGTCCTTCCAGTTTTTCAACATTTAATTTGCTGGAAAGAAGAGTTTTGTCCTTTTGTACTTCATAGGTTACGTCACTACCGAATCCTACTTGTTCCATTAGGTCAATGGAAAGTGCATTGTAAACCAATTGTGCAACAATGCCTCTCTTAGCAGGTTCGTTTGCTGAACCTATAGCATTTTTGGTCATTTGATTCTGAGCAGCTACTACAAGATATCCTGTTGGGTATCCACCGCTTGCAAGTGCAGCCGGTTCATGACCGATTACTCTTACGAGAACGGTAACCGCTTCAGCGTAAGTGATTGGATCGTCCGGTCTGAATGTTCCTTCAGGATCACCGATTACCAGACCTTGGTCAGCGGCAACGTTAATATAACCTTGTCCCCAGTGACCTTCTACCACGTCGTTAAATTTTGTTCTGTGATTGTAGCCTGCTGCAATGTCGGAAAGACCGAGTGCTGCAACTGCTACCTTTGCAAATTCTGATCGGATAATGGTATCTTCCGGTCTGAAGTTGCCGGTTTCAGCGTCTCCGACCATGATTCCCAATGCGCCTAGCAATTCGGCTGCATCCTCATACTTTGTTCCTTTAACATCAGGTGCCACTGCTGCAAATGCAGGTACCATAGTTGCAAGTACCATAGCGAAAACAATCGCCATAGCAAAAAACTTTCTTACATTTGACATTAAAAATACCTCCCTAAAATTTTTTAATTTTTTTCTCTGTGATTAACATAATATCATAAACATAATAAGTTGTCATAAATGTTACAGCATTGTAATATAACATTAATCTTGCTGTAATGGTAATGTTTTCAGCTTATGAGCTGTCTATAAAAAATACCGATCCGAAAGCAACAAGATTTCGTTTACGATATTATGTTAACTACGAAACATATTTTAACGTACAACGACTTATATATCAAGAAATAAATATTACTAAGATAGGATAAACGTGGAAGATAATTGTTGAAATATAGAGGAATGAATGATATAATTTATACTAACTATGATAGTTTGTTTAGTATTGTATAAATGCAATATTAAAAAGGAACTCTCAAATGAGAAGGAGGATGTATATGCGAAAGAAAATGACGACTTTGCTGATAGGCTGTAGTATATTGACCTGTTGTTGGACAACTTCGTTGGCTGTTTCTTTTTCGGATTTGACCGGTGGAAATTGGGATTGGGCAAGGACGCAGATTGAAGAAATGAGTGAACGAGGAATTATCGCAGGGTTTCCCGACGGAACATTCAAGCCGGCGGAAAGCGTTACAAAATTACAGTCTCTCTTATTGATTTCAAGAATCCTTGGTGTGAATGAAAAAGAAAATTCGGATTATGTTAATATGGCGGTAAAAGTTTACGAAGAGGATTTACAGTTTTATAATATTTCCTATAAAAAAGAGATTGCTTATCTTTTATATAAAAATGTAATCCATACAAATGAACTGGAAACTTATATTTCCGATCAAAATGCAAATACGCCGTTAAAAAGGTATGAAGCTGCCATACTGTTGACAAAAACAATGGGCAGTGAAGAAGACGTAAAAAACAAAGTCATGACCATATTGCCTTATGATGATGCGGATGCAATTCCTGCTGAAGCCAAAAGTTACGTGGAATATGTAAAGGAACAGAATATCATGCAGGGAATGAGTGCAACGGAATTCGGCCCCATGGTGAATGTCACCAGAGCTCAAATGGCAGTCATGCTTTACCGGGTGATGGAAAGAAATATTTATACATATGATGATGGATTGGTCAGTTCGTTAGATGTTGATGATAATATTATTAAAGTAATAGATCGTACGGGTAACCGCACAAAGACGTATACTATTCATGATGGGGCGAGTTTAAAATTAAACGGGGCACCGGCAGGATTATCTGATTTTTCGGTGGGAATACCTGTGCGAATCACATTAAGAGAAAAGGACTTATATATGATTGAAGGATTCATGCCACAAGTGGATGAGACAGCAGAAGGAATTGTAACCGGTGTGGTCAAAAGCGGAACGGTTAAAAAAATTACCGTGAAGAAAGAGGATGACTCCAAAGATGCCGAAACATATACCGTCCCTGATGATACGGTGATTGTTTATAAAGGTGAAATTGCAACCATAGCATCTATTAATAAAGACGATATCGTGAAAATTTATATAAGCGGGCAAAAAGTAGTCCGAATAGAAGCAGAAGGCATGTCAAAGGTCATTAACGGTGTTGTTATTGAAGATATTAAAGCGGATACCGATGTGATTATAGAAGTGAAAGACGGAAACGGAAATATTCAGCAATATGAGGTTCTGGATAACGTTACTGTGCTTAAAAACGGCAAGAGTTCTGATTTAAAAAGCATTACCATAGGAGACAAAGCCAATCTTACTCTTGTGTATGATAAAGTGAAAAAAATTGAAGCAACCAGTACAAAGAGCACTTTGGAAGGAACGATAGAAGAAATTGTTATCTCGAAAAATCCGTCCATTACGATAAGGAAAAATGATAAAAGCTATACTTGTCCGCTTCCTAGGGATGTTCAGATTACAATTAATAATGAAGCAGGCGATATATACTCTTTAAAGCTGGGCTATTCAGTAAAGGTAACTTTAGAAAGTAATACCATTGTATCCATGCAGGTACAAAAAGTGGATGAAAACCAGCAAGTTACGGGAATTGTTCAAATGGTTAATCCCAGTTATTATTTGATTAATATTTCAACCACCGATGCAATTACGGGAAATACAATATCGATGCAAATTTTTGCGAAAAGAACTGCCAAAATTATTAATACTTCTTCTTCAAGTACAAGGAGTTTAAGTGTCAGTGATATAAAAGTCGGTGATACCATTACGGCATTTGGTTCTACCGATACGGGTGTTTTTGAAGCTTCCACCATTATCATTTTAAAAAGTCAATAAATGAGAGTACCGAAAAACGGAGCTGTCGTTATACGACAGCCCCATTTTTTTTGAAAAAATTTAAGGATATAAGAAGGATTTTCTTTCTTTATGGAGAATATTAAAAAAGTCGTAATATTTGTGTAATACTTTTTTAATAAACAGGATAAAATGGTAATAGGACATTAAGTTATATAAGTTTTTCAATGTTAATAGGAGGTCTAAAAATGTCTGAGCGAACGAATTCCGACGATTATAACACGTATTTATATAACAGTAGAATAAACAGAAAGATGAATATATCCAAAAAAAGAAATTGTATTGCCGTACCTGAAGTAAAAGTTATACGGCAAAGCAAAGAGGAAAAAAATGAGAATACAATGTCGGATTATGTAAAATATGTTGGTGCAATAACAAGCCGGGTGAATTTGAAATCAAACCGATGGGTGGATAAATGGATTCATGCTATCAATAAAAGTAAAATGATAAATCGCCTCAAAGTTTTTTTTCAATCCGATAAAAGACGTATGTATTTTGCAGGTGCAGCGGCAGTTGTAATATTGGGAATCGTAATAGGTTGCAATTATAGAATAGGTATTGAAGTGTTTGTGGAAGATCAATTGGTAGGTATTGTACATGGCAAAGAGGAGTATAATCAATGTTTGAAAGAAGTAGTTGATGAATTAAGGGATTATGTAGGTATGGAAGTAGAAATTGATAAAAAGCCTGAATTGAGCAGTAAAATTGTAAATAAGAAGGCGTTTACTTCTCCGAAAGATTTTAAAAGAAGCCTGAAATCGATTTTTGATGAGTCTATAGGAGCATATGCCGTTTTAGTGGACGGGAAAATGATTACTGCTGTACCGGATGAATTAACTGCTAAATCCGTTTTGGAAGAGTTAAAAAAGCCGTATACAAGTTCAGGTGAGGATATCAAGGTAGAGTTTGACAAACAGATAGAAATAAAAAAAATGACGGTGAAAATCGGTGATATTCAAAATGCCGAAGAAGCTCTGGCAGCTTTAACGGCCTCGGAAGAGGAAGTGAAAATATATACTGTACAACCTAAAGATACGTTATGGAACATTGCAAGGAATCATGATATGATGGTGGATGATATTCTGGCGATTAATCCCGGTTTGACAGAGGCGCTACAGCCCGGACAGCAAATTTATTTAAGTGTGCCCAAGCCGGTTGTTAGTGTGAAAACAAAGCAAATCGTTACGTTTCATGAAGAGATTCCTTATGATGTTCGAAAGGTTGAAGATGCTAATTTATATGAGGGAAGACAAACGGTTGTGGAGGAAGGTGTTAAGGGCGAAAAAAAGGTAGAAGCGGAAGTGGTTAAAGTAAACGGGATTGAAGTGGAAAAAAATATTATTCGTGAGGTAGTAATTTCCGAACCCAAGCCTCAGGTGTTAAAAGTAGGGACGAAACCTGTTCCTAAAAAGTCCGGGACAGGTGTTTTTGGGCGTCCTTCATACGGTACTCTTACTTCCAGGTTCGGAAAACGCTGGGGCCATAATCATACCGGTATTGATCTTGGAGGAAAAATAGGTGATCCTATCTATGCTTCGGATGGTGGAAAGGTAATTTTTGCGGGCTGGTCGGAAGGCTACGGAAAACTGGTGAAAATTGACCATGAGAACGGATATGTAACGTATTATGGGCACTGCAGCAGCATTTTGGTAAAGGAAGGAGACCGAGTGGCCAAAGGAGAACTGATTGCCAAAGTCGGAAATACAGGAAGAAGTACGGGACCTCATCTGCATTTTGAAGTAAGAAAGAACGGAGTACCGCAAAATCCGCTTAATTATATAAAGTAGTACGGGCGACCAATGGTCGTCCGTTTATTTTAAGATATGCAAGGGCCTGTAGGGACGAACAGTGTTCGCATATGGAAAGTAGATTTGGTTTGGTTGATGAATATTATGAAAAAACATTGCGAAAAGGCTTAGAGCCTGTTAACGCAGTGGAGGAATAGCCACATCACCTGTTTGAGCGATAGCGAGTTTGATGTGGCCTGGAACAAGTTTACAGGCACTTAGCCTTGTAGCTTTAGTTTTTGAAATAATATTCATCAACTATATTTGACTAATATTTGTAAAGGTAGACTTGAAAATACATATGCGAATTTGATACAATAAAAGAAAATGAAAAGTGGCGGAGGATACTATGGACAGAAAAATATTAGTAGTGGATGATGAAAAGACAATTGTGGATATCCTTAAATTTAACTTAAAAAAAGAGGGGTATTCGGTTATTGAAGCTTATGACGGAGAAGAAGCAGTGGAAAAGGCTTTGAAAGAAAACCCTGATCTTATTTTGCTGGATGTCATGCTGCCTAAGATGGACGGTTTTGCGGTTTGTAAAAAACTTAGAGAAAAAATCTCTACTCCTATTTTAATGCTTACGGCGCGGGAAGAAGAAGTAGACAAAGTGTTAGGTTTGGAGCTTGGTGCAGATGATTACATCACGAAGCCTTTTAGTGTGAGGGAATTGCTTGCAAGGGTAAAGGCAAATCTAAGAAGAAAAATGGTGGAAGAGTCGGACGGCGGTGATGATTCTGAAATTATTGCATATGGTGATTTGGAGATTATTGTTGACCGGTATGAGGTGAAAAAGAACGGCCGTATTGTAGAATTAACTTTAAGAGAATTTGAACTGTTAAAATTTTTGGCTACTCAGCCGGATAAAATTTTTTCTCGTGAGAGCTTATTGGAAAAAGTTTGGGGTTATGAATATTATGGGGATGTGAGAACCGTTGACGTGACCGTAAGAAGATTAAGGGAAAAGATTGAGGATGATCCCAGCAATCCAAGGTATATTGTTACAAAAAGAGGCGTAGGGTATTATTTTAATAAGCAGTAGGGGTTTGTTCTTATGTTTAAAAGTATTCAATGGAAATTAGTAGCGATGTTTGTCTTGATTGTGATTTCGGTAATGGTTGTGGTAGGTACTTTTCTAATCAATCAAGTGGAATCTTTTTATCATGAAGATTTTCAAAGACAGATAGAGAATGTCTTTTTCCGTGAGGAAAACGGCGGAGGTAATTTAGTTAAAGTGATGGAAGAAATTGTAAATAAATACAAGACAGATGTAGAGAATCCGCCGGTAAAACGATTAAAAAGCATTTTGTACGCCAATTCGGGTCAATTAGGCATTGATGATTATAGAAAATACTATATATTGGACGGAGGATTGGGAAGAGTATTGGACAGTTCTGAAGATCGGGTTAGAGATATAGAGCGAACAAATAATATTATTAGTGCCTTAGTCGGAAAAATAGGAAATGAAGTTCGTTTTGAAAATCGATATATGGATTTTGCCATTCCTCTTATGGATGAAGGAGAAGTTCAATATATTATTTATGTCATCGATGACAAAGAAGAATTACGCAGAATGATGGCAGAGGTTATAGAGATTCTCTATCAGGCAGTAATCTTCGGGTTGGTTATTTCCATTGTGCTAGGGTTCTTTTTGTCCAAAACCATTACAAAACCTATTGCTACTTTGACCAGTAGGGCGGTAAAATTAGCTTCCGGAGAATTTGAACATAAGATTGAGGTTCAATCAGAGGATGAGATTGGTAAGTTAACCGATACATTCAACTATATGGCCGGAGAATTAAAGCATACTTTGGAGGAAATTGCCCAGGAAAAAAACAAGGTGGAAACCATTCTATTGTACATGACAGACGGTGTAATGGCTTTTGATTTTGAAGGAAAAGTGATCCATATCAATCCTGCTGCAAGGCGAATGTTAAATATTGATCAGGTAGATCATATTCGTTTTAATTCTTTTTTTAAAGAGCTCAATGTGGACATAAGTTTAGAAAGTTTAATGTATCTTGAACAGTGGAAAACTGTTGAGAAAACATTGGATTTTAACGATACGCATGTAAAGGCGTATTTTGCTGCGTTTAATGTTGAAAAGGACAAGTTTGGAGGCGTTATTGTAGTACTGCAAGATGTTACCGAGCAGCAAAAACTGGACAATGCAAGAAGGGAATTTGTTGCTAATGTTTCTCATGAATTACGTACGCCGTTGACCACCATTAAGAGCTATGCGGAAACATTACTCCAAGGCGCATTGGAAGACAGGGAGACGTTGGAACATTTTCTTCATGTCATTAATAGTGAATCGGACAGAATGACTCGTTTGGTAAAAGATCTTTTAACATTATCCAAGTTGGATCATGGGAAAACCGCTTTAAACAAAAGTAAGTTTTCATTGAAGCAACTGATTGAGGAAGTAATTGATAAGCTGGATATATCGGTTAAGAATTACGGACATACTTTAACCTTTACAGCTACAACGGATATCCCTGAAATTTATGCGGATAAGGATAGAATAGAACAGGTGCTTATTAATATTCTGTCAAATGCCATAAAATATACGCCGGAAGGCGGAAAGATATCCGTTTATTCCGGAAAACTTTATAACGATGTATATATAAAAATTGTTGACAACGGCATAGGAATTCCGAAAGAGGATTTGCCAAGACTGTTTGAAAGGTTTTACAGGGTGGATAAAGCCCGTTCAAGGGAACGTGGCGGAACCGGTTTGGGATTAGCTATTGCAAAAGAAATTATTACTGCTCATGAGGGTACCATTTCCATAGAAAGTGAACAAGGCAAAGGTACCGAAGTAACCATCAAACTTCCCATAAATATATAGGTAATGTCTTTGTAGATAATGTTAAATGAACGTAATTACAATGTAATGTAATTGTAACATAGATGATGTATAATATAGACTAAGAAGGTATAATAAAGTGTTATTTATTATACTATACAACTTTGGAGGTATTGATATGTTTAAGAAGGTAGTTATGACATTGACTATATTATCTACATTGACGTTATCAACCATTGCTTTTGCCGCACCTGCAACGGTAGGGGTGAATGAGCAAGGAACGACAAGCGGGCTTATTGTTATTACCAATCCTGAGTCTACTGAAGTATCGGTTAGTCAAAAGGAATATGTAATTTCCGGGTACGGACAAGAGGGGACCAATGTTTGCTTATATCTTTACAGCCCTTCAGAGAATCTCTATAGAAAAGTCGTGATTAACGGGAGAAGTATAGAATGGGAGATTGGAGCTTCAAGACTTTTTATGTTGCCTGTTACGCTTGATACGGGTTCCAATAAGCTGATGGTAAGAGCGGAAAAAGACGTTTATACGTATGAAATTATAAAACTTGATATTACTCTGTTGAAGGAAGGGTTTCTTGACAGAATCAAAGGATTGACTATTGATATATGGAATATGGTGAAATAATTTTTTCAGGAGCCGAAATGAAAATGGTATGGTGTGAGGTAGAGAGCTTTTATTGGGAGATAGATTTTTGTGAAAAAGGAAAGGATAAAAACATTTGTACTTGTTTTATTAATAGCAAATAGTTTGTTTCTTACCGGTCAGATATGGTTTCGTGAAGAATTATGGTCGCAAGACTATAATTCTTTTGTTACATTATCAAAAATAAAGAATGTATTTTCAAAAATATTTACGAATGACGAAGAGGAGCATGCAAACATTGAACATTTCTTTTATCCCAGAAAAATTGTTTTAAATGACGGGAATAATAGAAATGTATATCATTACGGAAACAGTCAGTTTATTGATTTAAATAATGAAATCAATACCGTTTTTCAGTTGTTTCTTCAAAATGAGCAAGTAAAAATGCAGACGTCCACGGAAGAAGAATGGTTGAACATATTGAAAGGCAAATCATTTTATATTGATTATGGGGTAAGTTTTAATGTAAATGTATTGGCACGGTTTTTTGGCGGCAAAGCTTCCGATATTCTATCCCAGATCAGTACAATTAAAGAGTTTATCCTTGTACCCGGTGATTTGGTTACAAACAATATTATGTTTTATATTAAAGATTCGAAAGATAACAGCATCCGGAAGTTTTTGATGAATTACGATAAATCAAAGCTTTTAAATTTAATCGAACAATTTGTATCCAAAGAGCAATTAAACTATACTTTTTCATTTGAACAAAAATTTGATAAGATGGATCCGGATAAACCGGTGGTTTTAGATCCTGAAATTCTCATCCCGAAGGAGTTTTATTTACCTAAAGGCGTTCAAATAAAAAGTAATAATCCGTTAAATATGAATAACCCTATTCACATTGTTGAGAGCTTTGGCTATAATCCCAATACTACCAGAAAATATACCGAAGCGGATAATACCGTGGTTTATGTGGAAAATTACAGCAGATTGAAGATTCATCCCACAGGATTTATTGAATATACGGCAACTGCTGAAAATAAAGGATTGTTACTACCACCGGCGACGGCGGATGGTACCAAGAACACGACTGACTCTCAAATTTCTGCAAAGGATAGTACGGTTTTATCTCTTTATGAATCCTTAAATCGAGTGATTTCACATATTAACAGGGTTTGGAACAACAATGAATATTTATTTATATCATCTGATGTTGATGAAAATGCTAATAAACCCGGGGTTTACAAATTTACTTTTGACTATTATTATAACGGCATGCCTATTATTATGGAAGAGCCATTATATCATGCTGTTGAAGTTGAAGTGGAAAACGGCAGGCTGAAAAGTTATAAACACTATATACGTGAGTATGAAGAATATGGAGAGCATGATGAAGAAGTGATACCAATGCTGTTGGCATTGGATAATATATATAAGTCACTGGCTCCGGAACAAAGTAATATCAAAGTGGATGACGTGTTTTTAGGCTTCTGGGAAAAAGGTGGAAATACTGTTTTAAAGCCTAAATGGGGCATACGAATAGGAGAGCGTATCATTACGGATTGAAATGCTGCAAAATGATTTGAGGGATTTTATCATGAATTGGCCTAGGGTAAAGACAATTTTAATTATTTTGTTTTTATGTATTAATATTTTTTTATTGGTGGACAGACTGATTTTAATTGATCGGACCATTACCATTGATGCGGAAACAGTTGCCGATACTATTGAAATATTGAAAAAGAATAATGTTTTGATTGATAAAGCAATTATTCCTCTGAAGATGAGTAGTATGCGTAAGTTGGAAATGCAAAATCCTTTTCCGGTTCCTGAATCGCTGGCTCAATCCATATTAGGAAATGATTATGAACAAGCTTTTAGCGATGAAACATATCATTTTTTAAAGGATACCAAGACGTTGACGATACAAGGGTGTAAATTTGCCTATGTAAATCATTCACCGGATGAAAGGATTACCAATTTAAATGAGAATACTTTAGAAGAAAATGTCAGAGACATTTTAAAAAAGTTCAATATGGACAATGAATATGCGAGAATAAAAAATGTTGTAAAGCAAGACAATCAGCATTATTTGGTTACAATTGGGCAGGAATATAAAGGAAAAGACATATACGGATGTTATATTACCATGAATATCGCATCGGAAGGCCTTTATTCCATGGAAGGATATTGGCTGATTCCGGACTCTTTTATTCATGAATCCTTTCCTGTACGAATTATAACAGGCATATTAATTGATTTTGCCGATGATATGAAATTGCGAAACGAGAAGCAAGTTACTATAACGGATATTTCAACCGGATATTATGTTGATACCGATATGGTTTCTGCGAAATTAAAGACGGTGGAAGCCAAACCTGTTTGGCGAATTTCAACCGATGACGGAAGTTTTTATTTGTATGATACGATAAACGGAGAGCTAATTAACGGTGAAGATTAAGATTTATTCTTCACTTTTTTGTTTGTTAAAAAATTAATCTTTTCATAAACGTATGTTGGTGATATAATGTAACTGAATGCAATGGTAAAGGCAGGTGCAAATCTTGGATAAATTCGTCATTACAGGTGGCAATCGATTGACAGGCGAGGTTACAATAAGTGGTGCAAAAAATGCTGCAGTGGCTGTGATTCCTGCAGCACTTTTGGTGGACGGTGTTTGTAGAATAGAAAATGTTCCGAATATACAAGATGTTTCAGTGATACTTGAGATGCTTGTGAAACTTGGTGCCAAAGTTCATTATGTAAGCAATAACGTAATTGAAATAGATTGTTCGGAAGTAAAATCTTATACAGCACCTTATGAAATGGTGAAAAAGTTAAGAGCTTCCTATTATCTGTTGGGAGCACTTTTAGGCCGTTTTAAAAAAGCACATGTGGCTATGCCCGGAGGATGTGATTTTGGTGTCCGACCTATTGACCAGCATATCAAGGGATTGGAAGCTTTTGGTGCAACTATTCAAATAAGTCACGGAACCATTCATGCATTTGCGGATAAGTTAATAGGCAACCAGGTATACATGGATGTAGTAAGTGTCGGTGCCACCATTAATCTTATGTTGGCAGCAGTGAAAGCAGAAGGGATAACCGTTATAGAAAATGCAGCAAAAGAGCCCCATGTAGTTGATGTGGCAAACTTTTTAAATTCCATGGGGGCCATGGTCAGAGGTGCAGGTACGGATGTCATCAAAATAAAAGGTGTTCAAACATTAAAAGGAGGTACATATGCCATTATTCCCGATCAGATTGAAGCAGGAACTTTCATGATTGCTGCTGCTGCTACAGGTGGAGATGTATTAATAAAAAATATTATTCCGAAACACCTTGAAGCGGTTACTGCAAAGCTTGCGGAAATGAATGTAAATATTGAGGAATATGATGATGCCGTTCGTGTATGGAGGAACGGCAAGCTGGTGAAGGCAAATATAAAAACACTGCCGTATCCCGGATTTCCTACGGATTTACAGCCTCCGATGGTTGTGCTGCTTTCCGTAGCTTCCGGTACAAGTATTGTTACGGAAGGAGTATGGGATAATAGGTTTCAGTATGTGGATGAAATTAAGCGCATGGGCGCTAATGTTACCGTGGACGGACGGACTGCAGTGATAGAAGGCGTGCCTAATTTATTGGGCGCTCCTGTAAAAGCAACGGATCTTCGGGCAGGAGCAGGAATAGTTATTGCGGGGTTAATGGCGGAAGGTATTACGGAAGTATATGATTTAAAACATATTGACAGAGGATATGAAAAGCTTGAGGAGAAATTAACTGCACTGGGTGCGGATATAAAACGAGTTACAATATAAATTAATATTATTTTGAAAGGAATCAAATATGGTAACATTTTGTTCTTTATTTAGCGGAAGCAGCGGAAATTGCATATATGTAGCCGGCGATTCAACCAAGTTGTTGATTGATTGCGGGGTAAGCGGTAAACGAATTGCAGCTTCTTTAGCCAATATAGGAGTTGATGTTTCAGAAATTGATGCAATATTTGTAACCCATGAGCACAAAGACCATATACATTCTGTAGGAATCATGTCCCGCCGTTATGATATTCCGGTATATGCCAATTACAATACGTGGCGAAATATGGCTACGGATATTGGTGACATTAAAGAACACAACCGAAAATATTTTAATACGTTTGAGGAGATTTGTATAAAGGACATCGTAATCAGACCGTTCGCTATTCCGCATGATGCGGCGGAACCTGTTGGTTATAATTTTATAATCAATGATAAAAAGATAACGTTAGCTACCGATATTGGACATGTAAACAAGGAACTTCTTGAAAATCTTAAGGGAAGTGAAATGATATTAATCGAATCCAATCATGATGTGGAAATGTTGAAATGTGGGTCTTATCCGTATTATTTAAAACAGAGAATTATCGGTGAAAAGGGACACTTGTCCAACGAAGCCGCAGGAGAGGTTGTGGCTTTTTTAGCGTGCAGGGGAACAACCAGGTTTTTACTGGGCCATTTGAGCAAAGAAAATAATTTTCCGGAATTGGCCTATCAAACGGTATATAATGCACTGCAAAGTAAAAACATAAAGGTTGGGAAGGACGTTCTTCTGGATGTAGCCATGCGGGACAGGGCAAGTAAAGTATATCAGTTATAATAATTAGGTAATCTTGTTGGAATGTAGGGACATCATATATGGTGTCCGAAATTGATATATTGATAGGCGGACGCCATGTATGGCGTCCCTACAAATACAGCAAATATGCTCTAGCCTATCGTAGGGGTGACCTGTGGTTGTCTGAAATTTAAGTTGACAACACCCATAATTATTTTACTAGGAAACCAATTGTATGTATTTCGCTAATATCTGTATTTTTTATTGTAGGGACACCATATATGGTGTCCGTATATGGTTGTCCAATAAGGAGTTAGTATATGCTAAATATAAAAATCATTGCCGTAGGAAAGATCAAAGAAAAATATCTCACAGAGGCAATTTCGGAATATTCAAAACGGTTATCACGCTATTGTAAGCTGGAAATTATTGAAGTAAATGACCAAAAGATACCGGATCATGTTAGTATCAAAGAAGAAACCATGTATAAAAGAAAAGAGGGGCAACAAATTCTTCACCATATCAAAGAAGGAGATTATATTATCGCCTTGTGTATCGAGGGAAAACAGCTTGATTCATTGGCCTTTGCACAGATGATTAACGATTTGGCGGTTAGCGGAAAAAGCAATATTGTGTTTATCATCGGTGGCTCTATAGGATTGGCTGACGAAGTAAAAGAGAAAGCCAATTTAAAACTAAGTTTTTCGAAGATGACTTTTCCCCATCAGTTGATGCGTGTCATATTGCTGGAACAGATATACCGATGTTTTAAAATTAATGCTAATGAAGTATACCATAAATAAATTAGGGATATTATATTTTTAATATTATACGGAACGTATACAATGCGTTCACTACAAAAATGTTAGCATATATCCTGCATTTGTAGGGATGCCATACATGGCGTCCGCTTATGAATGTACTGATTTCGGACACCATGTATGGTGTCCCTACATTGAAGGCGAGTATTAAAAAGATATGAGCGATATATAGACATAAGGAGGTATCTACCATGACTTATATGGACAGTTTTCAACAATGGCTGACAAGTGAATATGTAGATGAACAGACAAAGGAAGAATTACGACAAATAAAAAACAATGAAAAGGAAATTGAGGAAAGGTTTTACAAAAATCTGGAATTTGGTACAGGTGGCCTAAGGGGAATTATCGGTGCAGGAACCAATAGAATGAATATTTATGTGGTTCGCAAAGCAACACAGGGTCTTGCAACCTATATATGCAGGCAAGGAGAGCAGGCAAAACAAAGAGGCGTTGTTATTGCCTATGATTCCAGGTATAAGTCTTCTGAATTTGCGATGGAAGCAGCTAAGGTTCTTGCCGCTAATGGTATTAAAGCATATATATTTGACGAACTCAGGCCTACTCCGGAATTATCGTTTGCAGTAAGGGAATTAGGAGCAATCGCAGGCATAGTTATAACCGCAAGTCATAATCCGGCCAAATATAACGGTTATAAAGTTTATTGGGAAGACGGAGGTCAGATTCCGCCTGACCGTGCTGATGCGGTTTTGGAAGTCATTAATCAGATTGATATTTTTACCGACGTCAAAGTGATGAACGAAGAGGAAGCTAAGCAAAAAGGACTTATTGAGGTAATCGGTGCGAAAATTGATGAAAGATATTTGGAAGAAGTGAAAAAGCAGTGTATTAATCCTGAAGTAGTCAAAACGGTTGCTGATGACTTTAAGGTAATCTATACTCCGTTTCATGGTACAGGAAACAAATTAGTCAGAAGAATATTGGACATGATTGGTTTTAAACATGTATTGGTCGTGAAAGAACAGGAACAACCGGATCCTGCGTTTTCAACCGTTAAGTCTCCCAATCCGGAAGAAAAAGAAGGATTTGCCATTGCTATTGAGATGGCGAAAAAAGAGGATGTGGACCTTATTTTCGGCACCGATCCCGATTGTGACCGTGTGGGAGTGGTTGTCAGAAATAAAGCGGGTGAATATGTTACACTTTCCGGAAACCAGACAGGCGTATTGCTGACGGAATATATCTTGTCCCAAAAAAAGAAAAAAGGCTTGTTGCCTAAACATCCGGTTATTATCAAAACCATAGTTACCACGGAGATGGCAAGGACAATTGCTCAGTATTATGATGTTGAAATCATGGATGTGTTAACAGGGTTTAAATTCATCGGAGAAAAGATTAAGGAATTTGAGGAGGACGGAAATCAAAAGAGTTATGTGTTCGGTTTTGAAGAAAGTTATGGCTACCTTGCAGGAACTTATGCAAGGGATAAAGATGCCGTTGTGGCATCTATGCTGATTGCCGAAATGGCGGCATGGTATAAATCAAGAGGAATGTCGCTTTATGAAGGACTACAGGAATTATATAATAAGTACGGAGTATACCTTGAAAACCTTCAATCCATTACTTTAGAAGGAAAAGAAGGCCTTGAAAAAATTAAGGCTATTATGGATAGGTTAAGACAAAATCCTCCTAAGGAGGTTAACGGGGTAAAGGTTACTGCTCTTAGGGATTACAGTGTCAGCAAGCGATTTGACTTTGTCCATGGTGAGCAGCAGGATCTTACCTTGCCTAAATCCAATGTTCTCTATTTTGAATTAGAAGATCAATCGTGGTTTGTAGTAAGGCCGTCAGGAACCGAGCCAAAAATAAAAATATACTTTTCTGTTATTGCCGATACCGTACAAGAGGCGGAAAACAAAATGGAAAGTTTTAAGAATCAAGTTATTCAAATGATTACAGCTGAATAAAAGGGAAGTGCATCATTCCCTTTTTTTGTTGCAAAAATATACAGATTAATGTAAAATTGTTAAGAGGAAATAATATGGTGGAGGGAAAAATGAAAAAAACCGCTTGGCGTAAATTGCATTTATTGATTACTCTTGGGCTTATTGCTTTACCTGTATACTTTAGAGGATTATATTTTGAATATGAGCAGTTTATCGTATATATGATTTCATTTACTTCACTAATCCTCTATATGATTCAGAAGAAAAGTCGGAGAGAACCTATAAAATTACATACCTATTTGGACTGTGCCCTTATATTGTTATTAGTTACATATGCTGTTTCCGTCCTTTTCAGTGTCAATAAACGTTTAGCAGTAAGTGAACTGTTAAAATACGTGAATTACTTTGTTATATATCTCTTAGTAAAAGAATTTATCATATCACAAAGGCATATTAAGATTATGCTGAATACTGTTTTAGTTAGCATTACGGGTGTTTCTTTTATTGGGATAGGAGCGGCAGCAGCAACTTTTAAATATCATGGTGCTTATTCGGAAGCTGCCAATGAGCAATGGATTAATTCCACTCTTCAATATCACAACGCATTTGGCGCTTTTGTAATGTGTGGCCTGTTGTTGTGTTATGCATTATATAGTGCTACCGACAAGCGTTGGGCAAAAATTTTATACAGCATGGCAGGCTTTATATTGACTTTTGGATTTATTTTTTCCTATTCGCGCGGTTCGTGGGTAATTTTTCCCATAGCACTTGTTTTGCTTGTGATTTTATTGTGGAAAAAAGCATTGGTCCCCATAATCATTATGTCTTTTTCCGTATTATGTTCTGTCGGTTTAAGTGCTAACGGATTTCGTGCAGCTACACTGGAAAGGCTTGCTTTACCGGCATGGAAATGGTTTTTTATCGGTTTGTTTACCTGTGCTGTTATCACTGTTTTACTTGAAATAACAGCGATATATATTCGAAAATTGAATATAAATAAGAAAACATTAGGAATTGCAATTATCGCTTTGGGTACTGTTACCGTTGTTATTATACTTAGCTTTATACCTGGATTGGTTCATAAATTAATTCCTCAGGACCTTTTAAATCGATTCAAGGATATTCGTTTTTCAACGGAGACGGTGAGGGAGAGATTTGTTTTTTATTTTGATGCTTTTGATATTGTAAAAGATTATCCGATTTTCGGGGCCGGCGGTGGTGCATGGCAAAGTTTGTATTTTATGTATCAATCCTACTTATACTGGTCCAATCAAGCCCACAGCTATATTATGCAGGTATGGGTTGAAGCAGGAACCATTGGTTTATTAGTATTTGCAGCCGTATTAATCTTATTTGTTGTTCAAGTAGTGAAAAATCTGAAAGTGTATTTTCGTGAAACCGAACAATATATTTTTCAGTCAGGTATCTTTGCTGCGGCCGTAGGGCTTATTTTTCACAGTTTTATTGATTTCGATCTTTCATTAAGCGGCGTATCGATTGTATTGTGGACATTGTTTGCATTAACGTCCGTATATGCTATGCTTAGTAAAGAATATAATTATGGTTTATACCGATTTTCGCCTGCATATATCTTTGTACCTTTAATTATTATGGAATTGGCGACGGTTTGCTTTATGTCTGCCAACCTTTATGCAAAACAAGCAGCTCAGTATGCCAAAGCAGGTAATTTGGTTAAAGCCAAGGAAGCGCTTGCGTTATCCGTTGTATTTGATCCTTTAAAAGCTTCCTATCGTATAGATTATGGGAACGCGTTGGTTGATACATTAAGTGACAGTCAAAAAAAGCAGAAAGAAATTATACTGCAGGCGGAAAAGGAAATAGCTGCGGCCGTTTCGCTGGACCCATATAACGCTCAAATAAATGCTTCTGCAGGAGCTTTCTATCTTAAAATCGGCAACATAGAGAGAGGATTGGAACTTGTGGATAAGAGTGTGGAATTGCAACCACTTCGACCTCAAAATTACAGGCAAGTTGCAGAGGCATATATGAAGGTTGTGCAATTATGTTTAAAAAAGGGAGAAACGGAAAACGTGAAAGGCTATTTAAATAGAGTCATTAGCATTCAAGAGCAAGTACAGAAGATGAATGAAATAAAAATGAAGCCTGTGGAATTAGAACAGGAAACATTGGACTTGATAGAAAGTGCCAAACAATTATTGCAAAATCTTTGAACTTTAGTGTTTTGGAGGATAAAAATGAAATTATGTGTATTGGGGCTAGGATATATCGGTTTACCTACGGCAGTAATGTTTGCTAACAGCGGGATAACAGTTGTAGGTGTTGATACGGATCCAAATGTAGTACATGCGGTAAATAACAAAATAGCTTTAATGGAGGAAGCGGAGTTAGCAGAGCGTCTTTCAAGTGCGGTTGAATTCAATTATTTGCGTGCATATGAAAAACCGCAGAAAGCGGATGCATTTATTATTACGGTGCCTACTCCAGTTAATGAAGACAAATCGGCAGATTTAAGTTTTGTGAAAGAAGCCGTTGAATCCATTTTGCCATACTTGGAAAAAGGAAATTTAGTTGTTGTGGAATCAACCGTTCCGCCTCGTACACTATTGGACGTTGTTTGTCCCATATTGGAAAGAAGCGGTTTAGAATTAGGACAGGATTTATATGTGGCCTATTCTCCTGAACGAGTGATTTTAGGAAAGGTATTTTATGAGTTGGAACATAACAGCCGTGTAATAGGTGGCATTAATGATATTTCAACTATAAAAACAAAGGAACTATACGAAAAGATTGTAAAGGGGAAACTATTGTTAACTGACGCTACTACTGCGGAATTGGTAAAAGTGATAGAGAATACCTATCGAGATGTGAATATTGCCTTTGCTAACGAGCTTGTAAAACTGGCGGAAAAAATCGGCGTCAATGTTTGGGAAGCCATTGAATTTGCCAACCATCATCCGAGAGTCAATATTCATCAACCGGGTCCCGGCGTTGGGGGGCACTGTATAGCCGTAGATCCGTGGTTTTTGGTAGAATTGGCTCCGGAAATCACTAAGTTGGTGCATCAGTCCAGGTTGATTAATGATGAAATGCCGTTATATATTGCCATGAAGGTGCAGAAAATTTTAAATGAGAATCATATTTCCAAAGCGAAGGTGGCTGTACTGGGTTTAGCATTTAAAGCAAACATTGATGACTGTCGTGAAAGCCCGTCTTTTGAAGTCATACGCCGATTGGAAGAGTTAGGACTACAATGCGTTGCATATGATCCACGGGTAAAAACAATGAAGCTGGATTGTCAGGTACCGTCCTTGGAAGACGCTTTCAAAGGTGCAGACATGGCAGTGGTATTGGTTGGTCATGATCAGTTTAAAAAAATTAATGTAAAAGAAATAAAGCAGTTTATGAATCATCATATAGTATTTGACACAAGAAATAGTATTGATTTGAAAGAATGGAGAAAAGAAGGATTTAAGACTTATCTTCTTGGAAAAAACGGTGAAATGGTATGAATAAATATATACACAACTTTTTAAAATATAGGTTTTTGTTAAGAGAGCTGGTTGTCAATGATATCAAAATCAAATATAGAAGGTCGGTATTAGGTATATTGTGGAGTGTTCTTCAACCGTTAATGATGATGGTTGTTCTTACGATGGTGTTTTCTTCATTGTTTAAAAGTAATATCCCTAATTTTGCGGTTTATGTATTAACGGGTCGGATTATTTGGGATTTATATTCACAATCTACGCTGTCTGCAATGAATTCTATCGTTGGAAATGCTTCTCTGATTAAAAAGGTATATGTGCCGAAATACATTTTTCCGTTGTCCAAATGTATCTCGGTACTTGTGAATACTTGTTTTTCATTAATTGCGCTAATGGTTGTGGTATTTGTTACAGGGGTAAAACTTACACCGGTCATTCTGTTATTACCGTTGCCTTTGCTGTATACGTTTCTTTTTGCATCGGGTATCGGTTTGTTAATATCGGCATATGCCGTTTTTTTCAGAGACTTGCAATATCTTTATGAAGTTTTACTGACCGCTTGGATGTATTTTACTCCGTTGTTTTATCCAATGGATATCATTCCGGATACAATATTGTTTATTTTTAAAGCCAACCCGTTGTATCATTTGTTAAATATGTTCAGAGACATCATTATGTTCGGCCGGGTCCCTTCGCCGGAACAACATGTTTTGTGCCTGGCCATCGGGCTGGTAAGTTTGGGAATCGGTTTTTTGGCGTTTTATAAAAGACAGGACCGGTTCATATTATATATTTGATTTACGGAGGATATTATGGAATCGGAATATATATTGGAAGTCAATAATATTTCCATGATGTTTAATCTTAGCACGGAAAAAGTGGATAATTTAAAGGAATATATTATTAAATTGATAAAAGGTAAGCTTTTTTTTCATGAATTTTATGCACTTGATAATGTTTCGTTTAAAGTAAAAAAAGGGGAAGTATTTGGTTTAGTAGGATTAAACGGTGCAGGGAAAAGCACTCTTTTAAAGATTATTGCAGGAGTACTGAAACCCACCAAAGGGGAAGTGATCGTTAGGGGGAGTATGGCTCCGTTAATTGAACTTGGCGCAGGATTTAATTTACAATTATCCGCACGGGAAAATATTTTTTTAAACGGGGCGGTATTAGGTTATTCCAATCAGTTTATGCGTGAACGTTTTAATGATATTGTGGATTTTTCCGAATTGCATGAGTTTATTGATGTTCCTATAAAAAACTATTCATCCGGCATGATTTCCAGATTAGCTTTTTCCATTGCTACTTTGGTAAATCCGGATATTTTAATAGTGGATGAAGTATTGTCGGTAGGAGATTATAAATTCAGGGCTAAATGTGAAAACAGAATCAAAGAGTTATTAATGAATGGGACAACCGTTCTTCTTGTCTCCCATTCATCGCAACAGATAGAAAAGTTATGCGACCGGGTTTTATGGCTGGAGAAAGGAAAGGTAAAAATGATTGGGGATACGAAAGAAGTGTTAAGGCAGTACATGAATTTGAGCTGATTACAATAGCTGAGAGGGATGGACTCAAGGTTGAAAAAGGTGGATATTATTATAAGAACCAAGGATCGCTTATTATTGTTAAAAAGGGCATTAGACAGCGTGCTTGCCCAAACTTATGATAACTGGGAAATCATTATCGTAAATAACGGCGGGCATATGGAGGAAATAGAACATTTCATGAGCCGGTACTCCGATGTACTGAAAGGCCGGTACAAGCTGATTCATACGCATAAGGCGGTTGCCATAGAGGCAGCAACCAACATCGGCATAAAAAACGGTTCCGGTGAATATGTTACTTTACTTGATGATGATGATACATGGGAGAAAGAATTCTTATCTAATTGTATTTCAGTATTGGAGCAAAAGAAAGACGTTTACGGTGTTATCACCCGGACACGGATCATTTATGAAGAGATCTACCAAGATTCCGTTCAAGAAGTACGTCAAGAAGTATTCAATCCGACACTTAAAAAAATAAGTTTGTACTCAATTGGAAGACACAATATGTTTACAACAAACGCATTTGTTTATAGAAGAGAAGTATATCGTGAAATTGGCTTTTATAGAGAGGATTTGCCTGTTCTTGGTGACTGGGAATTTAATATTCGCTTTTTGCAAAAATACAGGATAGAAGTTATTCCGAAAGTACTAGCCAATTATCATAAACGAATATCCAATTTCAATAATGAGGCATACGACAACAGCAGTCTTTATGTCCATAGAAGGTATGATAAAAAAATAAGAAAAGAATATTTCATTGGTTGTATAAAAGAAAAGAAAATAATTTTTGGGGTTATGATTTATGTTTACGGTTTTGTGAACACATTAAAGAGTTTCATAAAAAATTTCATAAGGTTCTTTGCAAACATCGGTAAATTATTACCGGACGGATGAAAAAAGCGTTTTGTAGCTTCGCTAAATGAAAGGATTATGTGAACCATGGAGTTCAATTACAAACAACATCCCGGGAGAAGGTTAATCAACAGAAAAGTACATATAGACGGGGAACCGCTGGTAAGCATTATTACTCCCTATTATAACGCACAGAAATATTTTAGGGAAACGTTCAACAGTGTGCTAAACCAGACGTTTCCGTATTTTGAATGGATTATTGTTAATGACGGAAGTACGGATGAGGACGATGTAAAACAACTTTTGGAACTGGCCGAAAAAGACCCGCGGATCAAAGTATATCACAAGGAAAACGGTGGAATTGCCACGGCACGGAATCTGGCCATCGAAAAATCCACGACGGACATTATCATTCCCTTGGATGCAGATGATTTAATAGAACCTACGTTTGTAGAATGCGTATATTGGTCGTTGTATGCCAATCCTGAGGCAAGTTGGAGTTATGCCAATGTAGTGGGCTTTTTTCATCAAGAATATTTATGGAACAAATCGTTTATTGCGAAACAGATGAAGGAAGAGAATTTGTTAACATGTACGGCGGGGATACGGAAAAAAGACTTATTGGAAGTAGGATGTTATGATGAGCTAGAGAAGCATTACAATGAAGACTGGGTATTATGGTTAAAACTGCTGGCAAAAGGCAAATATCCCGTTCACATGAATTGGTACGGCTTATGGTACCGAAGAACGGAAGAAGGGGTATTAAACATCGTCGAAAGCAATGAAGACATAAACAAGAGGGCCAAAAAAATCATACAAGAGGCCGCAGCCAAAGTAGACGATAAAATAGAGGCCATAGAATTTCCGAGATACCGGATTGGAGAATTTGAGAAACCGAGGAAATGGGAATGGGAGAGGAAACCCATCCTTGGGGATGAAAAGATAAAAGTATTAATGCTGATACCGCACATGGAAATGGGAGGAGCGGATGTTTTTAATCTGGATCTGGTATCAAGAATCAACAAGGAAGAATTTGAGATGTCCGTCATTATGACCAATCCGGGGAATTCGACATGGAGGCAGAAATTTGAAGAACATGTAGTGGACATATTTGACTTAACCACTTTTCTAGACATAAAAGATTGGAGTGCGTTTATTCATTATTTTATAAAATCGAGAGGGATAGACATAGTACTGATAAGCAACAGTTATTATGGATATTATTTGGTACCGTGGTTAAGGAAAGAGTTTCCGGATATAGGGATTATTGATTATGTGCATATGGAAGAATGGTACTGGAGGGCCGGAGGATATGCAAGGACGTCAGGAGTGGCAGGAGATATCATAGAAAGGACCTATGTATGCAATGAGCATTTAAGGGAACTCATGATAGAAAAATTTCACAGGAAGCCGGAGGACGTAAAAACGGTTTACATAGGAGTGGATGAAAAAGAATTCCATGCAGAAGGAATAGAACGGGGGAGAGTGAAGAAAGAATTAGGGATTCAGGAAGGACGGCCGGTTATATTGTATCCGTGCAGGATACACCCTCAAAAGAGGCCGTTTTTAATGATGGAAATAGCCAAGGAAATAAAAAAAGAAATCCCTGACATAGTATTCTGGGTGGTAGGAGACGGACCGGAGTTGCCGGATTTGGAAGAAGCGGTAAGAAAAAACAACTTAACCGGGACGGTATATTTATTAGGGCGTCAACAAGACATGAAAAGGTATTACAGGGACAGTGACGTCACATTAATATGTTCGATAAAAGAAGGATTATCATTAACGGCCTACGAATCATTATCCATGGGGGTACCGGTAGTCAGTTCGGATGTAGGAGGACAAAGGGAGTTGATTGATGAACGGGTAGGCAGATTGGTACAGGTCTTACAGGATGAGAGGAAAGATTTTGACAAAAGGGAATACAGTCGGGAAGAGGTCAGGAGGTATGTAGATGCCATTCTGGATATTTTAAGGGACGAGGATGGCTATGAAGAGATGAAGGAGGAATGCAGGCGTCGGATAGAAGAAAGGTTTACCAAAGAAAAGATGGTCAAGGAACTGGAGAAGGAGTTCAAAGAGATCAAAGGCGGCCGTGGGAAAGAGAGACGGCAGAAGGTATGGGAAGCCGTACAAATGCTGCCGAACTTAGTAGATGATTATTGTACCCTTTTTTGTGAGTATGAAGCAATGAATGTTTTATACAACAGAAACCATAAAATCATACAATATTTAAAAGACGTATTATCTTTTAGAAAGTCGTTGAAAGATATCGTAAAAGATTTCTATAAGTATCAAAATAAATATTTTATTGCAAAGTATAAACAACGTATTAGCATATCTAAGTTTGGATTTATGTTTAGAGTTTTTGGGAAATGTTTTAGGAGGCAATAATGAAACCTAAGATAAGTATTATCGTACCATTCTATAATGTTGAACCATATATCCGTAAGTGTTTGGATTCTTTAGTCAATCAAACCATGAAAGAAATAGAAGTTATTCTGATAAATGACGGCAGTACCGACCGGAGTGCCGAGATTGCACAGCAATATGTTGATCAATATGCTCATTTTGCAATTTATCATAAGGATAACGGCGGGCCGGGAGAAGCAAGAAATTATGGGATGCGGTTTATGTCAGGGGAATATGTCATCTTTCTGGATTCGGATGATATGCTTCCTCCCGATGCTTGCAGCATATTATATAAAAAGGCTGTAACAACCGACAGTCAGATTGTTATTGGAAAGCCGGTATGGAAAAAAGCAGACGGGACCGAAGAGCCGGTTGAATATCTCAATAAGTGGTTTGAGGGGGATTTAAACAAAAATTACAGAGAAGATGCCCGTATCGCCACGGGGTTTCCTGTGGTTACCAGCAAATTGTTCTTAACCTCGTTGATTCTGAATAATAACATTTCATTTCCTCCCGGCATAATTGGTGAAGATGTACCGTTTTCGGTATATACCTATTTTTATTCAACCAGAATTACCATTACCGATGATGTGGTATATTGGCGCACCGAAAGAATACATGACCGTTCCATTACGCAAACCTATAATTGTAAGGCTGTAGAGGGTAGAATTCAAGCAATGCGGTTAATATATGAATTTTGCTTGAAACATCAATTATATGATATAATAAAATATAACTATTATCAGTTAAATAATATCAGAAATATTCTTTTAAAAATTACAGACCAAAGAGAAAAAGAAGATGCCTTTATCACTTTGAAAAAATATTTACTGAGTGTAAACGACGAGGAGAACAAAAAGTTAATCAGTCATATTTTGGGTGCCGATTATCAATTATTGTTTTCTATGTTTGTAGAAGAATATGAAAAAGTCTTATCCACCAAGTATGAATATATCAGTGTGGATGAATTGGCAAAGTTGCGTCAATATAATTCCGATTTATTAAAAGCCAAGCAGTGGCTTGAGGAACAATTGGAAAATTATAAAAAAGAAGTGGAAAAACAGAACCAAATGATCAAAGAATTAAAAGAATGGATTGCCCAGCTTGAAGAAAATAAAAAATGGTGGAATAGGTGGAAGAAAAAATTATTGAGATGATAAGGAGAACATATGCGTTATTTAATCAGTATTATTATACCCGTATATAATGTTGAACCGTATATCAGAGAAGCGCTGGAATCAATTATACGACAGAGCATTGGTTTTGAACATCTGGAAGTTATTATGGTGAATGACGGCTCCACGGACCGAAGCGGCATGATTATGGATGAGTATGCCGGAAAATATGATAATGTTATTTCCATTCACTTAGCGGAAAGCAGTGGGGCGGCCAGAGGTCCCAGAAATATAGGTTTAGAGAGGGCAACCGGACAATATATTATGTTTCTTGATCCGGATGATTTTTATACAGAGGATGCCTGCGAAATATTGTATCGGAAAATTACGGAGACACAGTCGGATATTATAGTGGCATCGTTTGAGTATTGTCATTCCAGCGGAAAAAGGGAGCAGCCCGACTTTTTTTGGAAATATATCAAAGAGGATACGGACATTTATTCATTGGAAGAAATGCCGGATCTACTGACGTTGCCTCCCAGCATTTGGGCCAAAATTTTTGACAGAAAACTCATTCAGGAAAATCATATTGTGTTTCCCGAGAAGATTGTTGCGCAAGATATGGTTTTTATGATTCACTGTATTTTGGCGGCCAAAAAAATTTCCATCATCAATAACGTTGTTTGCAATTATAGAGTTCGAGACGGAGAGGATAAATCCATATCCTATCGTCTTACCAAAAATTATTTTTTGGGGGTCAATCGTGCCCAATTCGAGGCATATGAAATATTCCGAAGCTATGGTAAAGAAGAATATTATCCGTTTCTTTATAAGATTAGTTTGGAATATTATTTAAACAAATTTTTGGCATCCCAATTGTCGTTTGATGAAAGAAAAGCCATATTAAAAGAAATGCATTGGTTTTTCAGAAAGAATGCGGAATATCAAATTCCTTTAAAAAATAAATATCTCCATATTATCTTGGAAAAAATCATACAGGAAAAGTGGGATGAAGCCATAGGTATCGCCGAAGGGTTAAAAGAATTATCTCATCGTATCGATGAGTTGGAAAAAGGCAAGCAGTGGTTGGAAGTACAGTTAGGAAATTATCAGGCCGAAGTGCAAAGATTAGAGGGGATTATTGCTGAATTAAAAGATTGGATTGGGCAATTAGAAAAAAGTAAGTCCTGGTTAGAAAAGCAGTTATTGGTTTACCAAAGGCTGAAGAAAATTTTACACGGATTTAAAACTTTTAAAAATTTCATGAAAGCCAAGTGAAAGAGAGAGCATAAACGTGCTATTCCAATATAGCATGGATATTTGAAGCAACTGTCGGAGGATAAAAAATGTTCAATTACAAACAACATCCCGGGAGAAGGTTAATCAACAGAAAAGTACATATAGACGGGGAACCGCTGGTAAGCATTATTACTCCCTATTATAACGCACAGAAATATTTTAGGGAAACGTTCAACAGTGTGCTAAACCAGACGTTTCCGTATTTTGAATGGATTATTGTTAATGACGGAAGTACGGATGAGGACGATGTAAAACAACTTTTGGAACTGGCCGAAAAAGACCCGCGGATCAAAGTATATCACAAGGAAAACGGTGGAATTGCCACGGCACGGAATCTGGCCATCGAAAAATCCACGACGGACATTATCATTCCCTTGGATGCAGATGATTTAATAGAACCTACGTTTGTAGAATGCGTATATTGGTCGTTGTATGCCAATCCTGAGGCAAGTTGGAGTTATGCCAATGTAGTGGGCTTTTTTCATCAAGAATATTTATGGAACAAATCGTTTATTGCGAAACAGATGAAGGAAGAGAATTTGTTAACATGTACGGCGGGGATACGGAAAAAAGACTTATTGGAAGTAGGATGTTATGATGAGCTAGAGAAGCATTACAATGAAGACTGGGTATTATGGTTAAAACTGCTGGCAAAAGGCAAATATCCCGTTCACATGAATTGGTACGGCTTATGGTACCGAAGAACGGAAGAAGGGGTATTAAACATCGTCGAAAGCAATGAAGACATAAACAAGAGGGCCAAAAAAATCATACAAGAGGCCGCAGCCAAAGTAGACGATAAAATAGAGGCCATAGAATTTCCGAGATACCGGATTGGAGAATTTGAGAAACCGAGGAAATGGGAATGGGAGAGGAAACCCATCCTTGGGGATGAAAAGATAAAAGTATTAATGCTGATACCGCACATGGAAATGGGAGGAGCGGATGTTTTTAATCTGGATCTGGTATCAAGAATCAACAAGGAAGAATTTGAGATGTCCGTCATTATGACCAATCCGGGGAATTCGACATGGAGGCAGAAATTTGAAGAACATGTAGTGGACATATTTGACTTAACCACTTTTCTAGACATAAAAGATTGGAGTGCGTTTATTCATTATTTTATAAAATCGAGAGGGATAGACATAGTACTGATAAGCAACAGTTATTATGGATATTATTTGGTACCGTGGTTAAGGAAAGAGTTTCCGGATATAGGGATTATTGATTATGTGCATATGGAAGAATGGTACTGGAGGGCCGGAGGATATGCAAGGACGTCAGGAGTGGCAGGAGATATCATAGAAAGGACCTATGTATGCAATGAGCATTTAAGGGAACTCATGATAGAAAAATTTCACAGGAAGCCGGAGGACGTAAAAACGGTTTACATAGGAGTGGATGAAAAAGAATTCCATGCAGAAGGAATAGAACGGGGGAGAGTGAAGAAAGAATTAGGGATTCAGGAAGGACGGCCGGTTATATTGTATCCGTGCAGGATACACCCTCAAAAGAGGCCGTTTTTAATGATGGAAATAGCCAAGGAAATAAAAAAAGAAATCCCTGACATAGTATTCTGGGTGGTAGGAGACGGACCGGAGTTGCCGGATTTGGAAGAAGCGGTAAGAAAAAACAACTTAACCGGGACGGTATATTTATTAGGGCGTCAACAAGACATGAAAAGGTATTACAGGGACAGTGACGTCACATTAATATGTTCGATAAAAGAAGGATTATCATTAACGGCCTACGAATCATTATCCATGGGGGTACCGGTAGTCAGTTCGGATGTAGGAGGACAAAGGGAGTTGATTGATGAACGGGTAGGCAGATTGGTACAGGTCTTACAGGATGAGAGGAAAGATTTTGACAAAAGGGAATACAGTCGGGAAGAGGTCAGGAGGTATGTAGATGCCATTCTGGATATTTTAAGGGACGAGGATGGCTATGAAGAGATGAAGGAGGAATGCAGGCGTCGGATAGAAGAAAGGTTTACCAAAGAAAAGATGGTCAAGGAACTGGAGAAGGAGTTCAAAGAGATCAAAGGCGGCCGTGGGAAAGAGAGACGGCAGAAGGTATGGGAAGCCGTACAAATGCTGCCGAACTTAGTGGATGATTACTGTACCCTTTTTTGTGAGTATTATAAACGGGATTTACAAGACGAAAAAATATGGCGTACAATGCAAATAACCAATGACAACGCTGTGCAGGAATTGGAACGCATATACAACATGAAAACGTGGAAATTAATTGAAAAATACCGAGCTTTTATGGATCACACATCCATAGGAAATTTATTGAGATTTATTCGGGATCAGTTGTTGAAGTTTATTTACAGGTAAATATATGGAAAAAATGAAATCGGTGTGGTATAATTGGGAGAGCATTGCTGATAAAAAATGAACGGTTGGTGTAATATGAAGCCGTTATGTTTTGTACAAATTGTGACCTACAATAGTGCCAAATACATTAAGCGGTGTATTGAGTCTGTTATTAACCAAACTTATGCAAATATTAAAATCGTCGTCATTGACAACGGGTCTCAGGATGAAACGGTAGCATTGCTTAAAAATATGTCCTTCCATGTTTATGTCATAGAGAATCCATGGAATACAGGTTTCGCAAGGGGACATAACATAGGATTTAGGCAAAACGACGGTGATTATATCCTTGTGTTGAATCCGGATGTAGTGTTGGATGAGCGTTTTATTGAAAATGCAATTGCTTATATGGAGCAAAATCTTACGGTAGGATTACTTACCGGTAAAGTTTTGAGAATGACCCCTGACTTTCAATTTGCACGCACTATTGATTCTACAGGCATTGTTATCTCCAAAACCAGAAGAGCATTCGATAGAGGACAGGGAGAAGAAGACAGAGGACAGTATGATGAGCAAAAAGAGGTTTTTGGCGTCAGCGGCGCGGCAGCTGTTTATCGTAGGAGGATGCTGGAAGATATAAAAGTATGGGACGAGTATTTTGATGAGGATTTTTTTGCTTATAAAGAAGACGTGGACTTAAGTTGGAGAGCAAGATTGAAAGGTTGGACGTGCCATTATTGTCCTGAGGCAATTGCATATCATGTAAGGGGCTGGAAACAAGGTAGCCGAAAGTCGCAACCTTTATTTATACGTATCCATTCAATGAAAAACAGGCTGCTTATGATGATTAAGAATGACAGCTTCGAAGGATTTTTAAGGCATCTACCTTATATCATTATATATGAGATGGGTACTTTCTTTTATTGCTTAATATTTGATTTTAAAGCATTAAAGTATATAATTGAAGTAATGAGGCTACTGCCGGATGCGTTAAAAAAGCGAAAAGCCATTCAATCTACAAGGAAAGTGAATGATGAAAATATTTATCGATTTTTTAAATAAATGAACGGTGATAAAATGAATTTGTCAATAATCATTGTAAACTATAATACAAAAGAACTTCTTCAAAAGGCATTGGAATCCATTGAAAGGTTTCCGCCTTCCGGTGAGTTTGAAATTTTTGTGGTAGACAATGCATCACAGGATGACAGTGCAGAATATATTAAAAACATTGACAATCAGGTTATTCCGATAATAAATACAGAAAACCTGGGTTTTTCAAAAGCCAATAATATGGCTATTAAAATGGCGAAGGGAAAATATATCCTTTTGATTAACCCGGATACGGAAGTGTTGGAAGGTACTTTAAACAAATGTATGGATTACATGGACAAGCATCCTACTATAGGCATACTAGGATGCAAGGTGCTGTTGCCGGATGGCCGTCTTGATTTGGCCTGCAGAAGGGGATTCCCTAATTTGTGGAATTCGTTTTGCAAGTTTTCCGGGCTGGCGAAGTTATTTCCCAAAGTAAAACTTTTTACAGGTTACAATCTTACTTACCTAGATGAACATCAAAGTTATTCGGTAGACAGTGTTGTAGGTGCTTTTATGATGGTGCGCCGTGAAGTCATCGAACAAATTGGGTTGTTGGATGAGGACTTTTTTATGTACGGCGAAGATATTGACTGGTGCTATCGCGCAAAACAGGCGGGCTGGGACGTATTTTATTATGCGGATGCAGTCATTATTCATCATAAAAGAGCAAGCAGTAAACAGAGCAAAAAAGCTTTGAACGAATTTTTCAGAGCTATGGAAATATTTTATAAAAAGCACTACGCAGGCAAACATACTTTTTTTGTCAATATATGTGTTTATGCGTCCATTCGATTGATAGCAAGGATAAAAATGTTATTTAACCGTTTTAAGGGATAAGTGAGGGGATAAGAGGCATGATTCGACAACATCAAAAATTTTTTAACGGAATGTTAATCATAGGCGATATTATAATGCTTCTTTTGTCTTTTGAACTTTCCTGGTATTTACGGTTTGAAAGTGGTTTGCTGAAGTCCCGAGGCCACTTACCTTTTATGGAATATTTAAAAATATTAATTTTTGTTGTACCTATTTTTATTTTTTTACAGTATTTATATAATCTTTATACGCCTCAGCGGGCAAAAAAGCTATATAAAGAAATACTGAACATTATTAAGAGTAACTTTGTGCTGTTTATTTTAATGATGAGCGTACTGTTTGTCATTAAACAAGTACATATTTCGCGTCAGTTTATTGTGCTTTTTATTGCCAACAATGTGGTGTTGTTGACCATTGAACGAAGTTCGGCCAGATTCTTTTTGCGGTTTATCAGAAGTAAGGGATATAATGTAAAATATGTTATCATTGTAGGTTCCGGAGAATTAGTTGAAAAGTACTTGAAAGCCATAGAAAAAAATAAATATCTTGGATATGTGGCCATTGGTATTTTAGACGCGGAAAATAAACCAAGGAACCAGATTTTAAACGTTCCCATACTGGGCCACATCAATGCCTTGGAAGATGTCCTGCAGCGATATTTTATCGATGAGGTTATTATTGCACTGCCGCTGCATTTATATGATATGCTGAAAGACATCCTCAATACTTGCGAAAAAGCCGGTGTAAAAACGCTTATTATTCCTGCTTATCACAAATATGTTTCTGCAAGGCCCCAGATTTATGAAATAGAAGATATCCCCTTAATTAATACACGTTATGTTCCTTTAGACAACATTGGCAACAAGATCATAAAACGATTGCTGGATATCCTTGTTGCCTTGGGGGCATTAATTCTTTTATCGCCGCTTATGCTGATTATTTACGTAGCCATTAAGTTAACTTCATCGGGCCCTGCCATATTTAAGCAGGAACGAATAGGGTATAAACGGAAACCTTTTATTATGTACAAATTCCGCACTATGAAAGTGCAAACCGATGAAGAGTCCGACCAAACCTGGACCACAAAAGATGACGACAGAAGAACCAAAATCGGCAAAATTCTGCGTAAAACCAGTTTAGATGAATTACCGCAGTTAATTAATGTTTTGAAGGGTGACATGAGCATCATTGGGCCAAGACCCGAGAGGGCTTATTTTGTAGAGCAGTTTAAGGAAGAAATTCCTAAATATATGATAAAACATCATGTAAGGCCGGGCATGACAGGATGGGCCCAGGTCAACGGATGGAGAGGCGATACATCTATTGAAGAAAGAATAAAATACGATATTTATTATATTGAAAATTGGAGTTTAATGTTTGACTTAAGGATATTGTGGTTAACCTTCTTTCGGGGATTTATTAACAAAAACGCTTATTAATGAATTTATGGCTTTACGTTGTTTCACGTATTACAAGCTCCGGAACAATAATGGTTTTATTGGGCATGTTTTTTTCCTCCAGGACATCTGCAAGGAGATTTGCGGCTTGTGAGCTGGTGGCTTCCACTTTACTGTCAATGGAGGTAAGGGCAGGGGTGGTGCACTCGGAAATAATGGAGTTGCCGTAGCCGACGACGGCACAATCATTAGGCACGGAAATCCCGGCTTCTCTTAGCGCTTTCATGGCTCCTACCGCAAGAATATCATCCGATGTTAAAACGGCGGAAAAAGGTTGTTTTTGCTCCAGTAAATTTTTTATGGCCGTATAAGCTCCTTGGATATCTTTTGTTACTTTTAGGATGGAATGTTTAGAGATACTAAGATGATTCTGTTGAATTCCCTTTTTAAATCCGTTTATTTTTTCCATGCCGCTAAAGGTATCTACGTCATATAGATAAATCATATCCTTGTGTCCAAGTGAGACAAGATAGTTTACTGCAGTATAAACCCCCTCACAGTCGTCGTTTAATATGGTATAAATATTTTTTGCATGGATATCCCCGTTGATAATAACTACCGGCACTTTTTCAGACGCTTCTATGATGTGGCTGTTATCGTCTTTTTCTTTAAAAATGGAACCTACTAATATAATACCGTCTACACTTTTCTGTAAGAGGAGTTTTAAATATTTTCTTTTCTCCTCAATATCCGTGCTGGTACTACATAGAATCACATCATACCCTCTTAGGCGCATTACCGATTCAATGGTCTGAATCGCTCTTGCATAATACAGGTCTCGCACATCAACCGTCATAACGCCTATGGTTTTCATGGAGTTCACCATTAAGCCTCGTGCAAAGACATTGGGAGTATAGCCTAATTCGTCCATCACCTTGGTGACTTTTTCCCGTGTTTTTTTACTGACCGACGGATTGCCGTTTATTACTCTGGATACGGTGGCAATGGACACTCCTGCTTTTTGTGCAATATCATATATATTCATACAATCATTCCTTTGTAAGAGCTTACAATTATTTTAGATACTTTATTATAACGCAAAAAAAGAAAAGTTTCAATACTTTCTGTAAAACAGTTGACTACAAGGAAAGAGTATAATATAATAAAAACATAAAATGAAAGCGCTTACAAAATAAAAATAACTGGAGGGGATTTTGTGGAATCGTTAAACCGTAGATATTATTCTGAAAAGTACGGAGAAATTAAGGATTTTCCCGAAAAGGTACTTCAGTTCGGGGAAGGAAATTTTTTAAGAGGTTTTGTAGACTGGATGTTTCACAGGTTAAATGAGCAAGGATTGTTTCAAGGAAGAATTTGCGTTGTACAGCCTATAGAAAACGGCCTTGTAGATGTTTTAAATGAGCAAGACGGTTTGTATACGTTAATTCTTAGAGGAATACAAGGCGGAAAGGTCGTTGAGGACAAAGAAATTATTACTTCTGTCAGCAGGGGAATCAATCCGTACAAAGATTTTGATGAATATTTAAAATGTGCGGAAAATCCGGAGTTAAGAGTCATTATATCCAACACTACCGAAGCGGGAATTAAATATAATCCTGAAGATAAACTTGCCGATACGCCACCGGCCTCTTTCCCGGGGAAACTTACCGTACTGCTTTATAGGCGTTTTAAGGCGTTTAACGGGGACGATTCAAAAGGGCTGATTATTATTCCATGTGAACTTATTGACAGAAACGGAGAACAGCTCAAAAAGATTGTATTACAATTATCGGATGAATGGAATTTGGGCAACGATTTTGTGGATTGGATGAACCGCTCCTGTTATTTCGTAAATACATTGGTGGATAGAATTGTAACCGGATATCCTCGGGATGAAATTGCCGGTTTGCAAGAGCAATTGGGATATGAGGATAAACTTTTGGATACGGCGGAAATTTTTCATTTATGGGTCATAGAAGGCGATAAGCAATTGGAAGAGGAACTGCCTTTTACCAAAGCCGGTCTTAACGTTATATGGACGGATGACCAAATGCCTTATCGGGAAAGGAAAGTCCGAATTCTTAACGGTGCACACACCATGACCGTTTTGGCTGCATATCTTTACGGGAAAGATACCGTGAAGGAATGCATGGATGATGAAGTCATCAGTCTTTATATTAAAAAAGGGATTTTTGAGGAAATTATTCCTACCTTGGATTTGCCGAAAGAAGAGCTTGAAGAATTTGCTAATGCGGTACTGGAGAGGTTTTCCAACCCCTTTATTAAACACTATTTACTTAGCATAGCCTTGAATTCCACCTCAAAGTTTAAAACGAGAGTTCTTCCTTCCATAACGGAATATGTGAATAGAGTCGGAAAGCTACCTAAGATATTAACTTTTTCTATGGCAGCGTTAATTGCATTTTATAAAGGCAGGGAAATAAAAGGAACTTCATTAGTTGGCACAAGAAACAGTCAGGAGTATACCATTAATGATGATTTGCCTGTACTGGAATTCTTTAAAGGCGTATGGGCTGAATTTGACGGCAGTGAATCCGGCGTATATGCTCTTGTGGAAAAAGTGTTATCTTGGAAGGAACTGTGGGGAAGCAATTTAAATGACATTCCTGAATTCACCAATGCCGTTGCCGGATGTTTGAAAAATATTCTTTTCAACGGAATTCATAAGGCGATGCAAAATGTACTAAAATTTTGAATTGGTGAGGGAAGAAAAATGGATAGCGTAAAAAGAACCATAAAAATTCATGCGAAAGATAATGTGGTTGTGGCTTTGGAAGTTTTAAAAAAGAATAATATGATTGCAGTGGGGCAGGATATCATAGCAGTAAAAGAGGATATTGAAAAGGGGCATAAAGTAGCCATAAGAAACATTGAAAAAGGAGAAGATATTGTTAAATACGGTTTTCCCATCGGTCATGCAACAACGGATATTGCTGCAGGTGAATGGGTTCATACGCATAATATGACAACCAATCTTGACGGTATTTTGGAATATACATATTGTCCTGTTGAACAAAGGGAAGAGAACCATTTGTCAAGAAATTTTATGGGATATGTCAGGGAAGACGGACGCGTAGGGATCAGAAATGAAATATGGATTATTAATACCGTAGGTTGCGTAAATAAGACGGCCGAAATCCTTGCAAAAGAAGCGAATAAAAGATATGCCGGCATGGTTGACGGTGTATTTTCATTTCCGCATCCTTTTGGCTGTTCCCAACTTGGGGATGACCATTATAACACGCAGAAAATCCTTGCCGGTTTGGTACAACATCCCAATGCAGGCGGTATTTTGGTGTTAGGGCTTGGATGTGAAAATAACAATATTCCTGAATTTAAAAAAGTACTCGGAGATGTGAATGAGAACAGGGTTAAGTTTTTATCCGTTCAGGATGTAGAAGATGAAATCGAAGCAGGTTTACATTTGATTGATGAATTGGTCCGTTATGCTTGTCAATTTAAAAGACAAACCTGTCCCGTTTCGAAACTTGTGGTAGGTTTAAAATGCGGCGGTTCGGACGCGTTTTCAGGAATTACTGCAAATCCTTTGGTAGGGGCATATTCAGACATATTATTAAAATACGGAGGAGCCACCGTCCTTACCGAGGTCCCTGAAATGTTCGGCGCGGAAACCATACTGATGAACCGCTGTGTCACAAGAGAAATTTTTGATAAAACGGTACATCTTATTAACGGTTTTAAAGAATACTATATAAAACACGGTCAGGTAGTCTATGAAAATCCGTCCCCGGGGAATAAACAAGGTGGCATTTCCACTTTAGAAGAAAAATCATTGGGCTGTACTCAAAAAGGTGGTTCCGGTCCCGTCGTAGACGTACTTCACTATGGAGAACAAATACGTATTCCCGGACTGAATCTTTTGGAAGGACCGGGGAATGACATTGTTGCATGTACGGCACTTACGGCGGCGGGAGCAAATATGATTCTCTTTACCACAGGAAGAGGAACACCGCTGGGGGCCCCTGTACCTACTGTAAAAATTTCCACCAATTCGGAACTTTATATGCGTAAAAGCCATTGGATGGATTTTGATGCCGGACAGTTGCTAAACGGCAGGGAAATGAATGACCTTGCACAAGAATTATTTGAATATGTATTAAAAGTAGCGTCCGGAGAAACCAAGACAAAAAATGAAGAGAACGGATATAGGGAAATAGCGATTTTTAAGAATGGGGTAACGCTTTAAAATAGATTATTTATACAAACCAAAAAAGATGAAGGGGGATATTGTAGATTAATGAAGTTGCATTTTTTGGGTACTGGTGCGGGAACAGAACCGATGCAGGATAGGAATCATCAATCCTTGGCGATAGAAATAAATGATACGCTGTACTGGTTCGATGCAGGAGCTTATTGCTCAAAAACGGCGTATCTCATGGGGCTTGATTTATTAACTGTAAAAAAGGTAATCATATCCCATACGCATATGGACCATGTTGGTGGATTAGGCAACTTATTTTGGGATATAAGAAAATTAAAGTGGGTAAAGAATAAAGAAGCAAAGTTTAATGAGATTGAGCTTTATATCCCTAATCTAGAAACCTGGGACGGATTTTTGAAGGTGTTGCGCAATACAGAGGGTGGTTTTAGCGATATGAAGATAAGGGCTTTGACAGTAGAAGATGGAATTCTATTTTCCGATGAAAACATGACAGTTACAGCTTTTCATAATCAGCACCTTGGGATTCCTTCAGACGGAGTATGGAAATCGTTTACATATTTAATTGAATGTGAAGGAAAAAGACTGGTATATTCCGGCGATATAAAGAAATTATCTGAGTTGGATGTTGTAATAGAGGACAGTTGTGATGTTATGTTGGTTGAAACAGGTCATCACCATTATATGGATGTGTGTAATTATATGAATGGGAAAAACATTAAGAATTTATTCTATACCCATAATGGCAGAAGCATTCTTGAAGATCCGATCAAGGCTTTGATTGAAGTTCAGGATAAATTCGAGGGAAATGTTCTTATTTGTTCGGACGGGACGTCATTTGACTTGTAAAAGGAGCGTATTTTACTATGAAAATTGCAGTGTTGTGTGACCTACATTTGCCAATAATTAGGACAACATCGAAGTTTGAAGAAATCATAAAATCCAAAATATAAAATGGGTCAGCTTCTGTGCTGATCCATTTTATATTTTAAATTCTACATTCTGTTTAACTTATTAACAATATTAGTCTTCTTTAAGTATCCTTTGTAAATATGCCTTAAACTCATCCCGCAAATCTTTACGTTTCAGGGCGTATTCTACGGTAGCTTCCAGGAAACCCATTTTATTTCCAACGTCATATCTCCTGCCTATAAAATCATAGGCATACATGGCTTCTTGAGATGCCAACTGCTTTAATGCGTCGGTAAGCTGGATTTCTCCACCGGCACCGGGTGCGGTATTTTCAAGGCATTCAAATATTTTTGGAGTAATAATATATCTTCCCAGAATGGCAATATTGGAGGGTGCCTCTTCTTTGCTGGGCTTTTCCACCAAATCCTTTACTTTATACACTCTGTCTTCCACATGTTTGCAATTGACAATACCGTATTTTGATACATCTTCATCGGGCACTTTTTGTACACCTAATATAGTGGTTTTATATTCGTTGAATACCTCTATCATTTGTTTTAAACAAGGTACCTCTGCATCAACAATATCATCCCCTAATAATACTGCAAAGGGTTCATTGCCGACAAAAGACTTGGCACAATAAATAGCATGGCCTAACCCTCTTGGTTCCTTTTGCCTTATATAATGAATATTTGCCATGTTGGAAATATCCTGTACCAAATGGAGCAGTTCTTCCTTGTGGTTCTTCTGCAATTCGGATTCCAGTTCATAAGACTTATCAAAGTGGTCTTCAATTGCCCGCTTACTTCTGCCGGTAACGATAATGATATCTTCAATTCCTGAAGCGCAGGCTTCTTCTACGATAAACTGAATAGTAGGTTTATCCACAATGGGTAGCATTTCTTTGGGCTGCGCTTTTGTTGCAGGAAGAAATCTTGTACCTAAGCCGGCTGCAGGGATAATTGCTTTTCTGACTCTCATGTATATCATCCTCCGTTTTTTTAAATCCATTCCCTTTTATTATCTAATATTGAATTCAAATTGTCAAATTTCACCTATCAAGGACAGACGGAATGTTCCAGCCGTCAATTTCAGATCGTTGTATGGCGCCGAAAATACGTTTTTTTAGTCCTTTGTTTTCTTTGTTAAGCTGTCTTATTAAGTCTTTCATATACTGCCTTTTGGTATGGCCGTTTGCAGGACAGGGATTAAAAACAACCGGAAAATTCATTCTTTTCACCAAACCTTTTATGTCCTTTTCCGGGGTGTATATCATAGGACGTATTAAATAAATGTCTTTTTTGTCCAAGTAAGTAACCGGAGAGAAACAATTGATTCTGCCTTCAAAAAACAAACTCAGAAAAAAGGTTTCCAGCACATCATCAAAATGGTGAGCTAAAGCAACTTTGCGGCATCCCAGTTCCAAAGCCGCATTATGGAGTGCTCCTTGACGAAGTTTGGCGCAGAGCGAGCATGGGTTTTTTTCTTTTCTGATATCAAAAACGATTTCGGCAATATTGGTTGGCTTAACGGTATAATTCACACCGATTTTTTCACACATTTTTTGTACTTTGGAAAAATCAGCATCTTTAAATCCCATGTCTAAAGTAATGGCTTCCAGTTCAAACTTTTTGGGATAAAATCTTTGCAGTTCTTTTAATGCACATAATAATGTAAGACTGTCCTTTCCCCCGGAAACACCTATTGCTATACGGTCACCTTCTTCAATCATGTTATAATCCTCTATTGCCCGGCGTACATAGCTTAAAATACGCTTCATATTACCTTCCTTTCATATTTTTAAGCAAATTTTAAACTCAAATAACATTATACTTCAAATATTTATTGTCAACAATAAAATTTTTAAAAGGTGTATTAATTTATGAATATTATGGAAAAAACATTGCGAAAAGGCTTAGAGCCTGTTAACGCAGTGGAGGAATAGCCACATCACCTGTTTGAGCGATAGCGAGTTTGATGTGGCCCGACACAAGTTTACAGGCTCTTTGCCTTGTAGCTTCGGTTTTTGGAATAATATTCATAAATTAAATTAAATGCACCCTTTTTAAAATAAAAATGAAATGATAGAGGATATATAAAGAGTAAATTCAATATAAACAGAGCAAATGGAAGATATGATATAGATAAATTAAAATAATTCAAAAAAAACCTTGACATCTTATAAATAATATATTAGAATATGATACGTGCCTGAAGGGTTGAATATATTTTTATGTATAAAAACATATAGAAATCTATTTTTTAATGATTACTTAGCAATGAAAATAATGAAAGTCGATTTATATCGTAATTTTTATTAAAATGGAGGTTATATTTTATGAGTACTTTTATGGCTAAAGCCAATGAAGTGGAAAGAAAATGGTACATCATAGATGCTGAAGGCAAGCCGCTCGGTAGAGTAGCAGCACAGGCAGCAGCTATTCTTAGAGGCAAACATAAACCTGAATTTACCCCTCATGTGGATACGGGCGATCATGTTATTATCTTAAATGCGGAAAAAGTAGTTTTGACCGGTAAAAAGTTGGATCAAAAAATGTACAGAAGGCATTCCATGTATCCCGGTGGACTAAAAGAAATCAAATACAGAAAGTTAATGCAGGAAAATCCTGAAAAAGCGGTTATGCATGCAGTTAAGGGAATGCTCCCTTCTACTACGCTCGGAAGGGCGGCTCTTAGAAGACTAAGAGTATACAAAGGTACGGAGCATAAACATCAGGCACAAAAACCTGAAATGTGGACACGGGAAATAAAATAGAGGAAGGGAGAGTTTATCATGTCAAAAGTTCAATATTATGGAACAGGAAGAAGAAAAAAGTCCGTTGCCAGAGTAAGATTGGTTCCTGGTAATGGAAATATTACAATAAATGATAGAAGCATTGATGATTATTTCGGATTGGAAACGTTAAAGGTTATTGTCAGACAGCCTTTAGTTCTTACCGGTACATTGGATAAATTTGATGTGATTGCCAAAGTTGTTGGTGGAGGTTTTACCGGCCAGGCAGGAGCCATCAGACATGGTGTTGCAAGAGCTTTGTTAAAAGCAGATGAAGAATTAAGGCCCGTACTTAAAAAAGCAGGCTTCTTGACAAGAGACCCAAGAATGAAGGAAAGAAAGAAGTACGGACTCAAGGCTGCAAGAAGAGCGCCACAGTTCTCAAAGAGATAGTTTATTATCAACTTACAACAAAGTTTGTTCAAAATTACAAAGTTTGCTCAAAAATATGTCGGACATCAATCAAACGATTGGTGTCCGATATTTTTGTATTTATATCAAACTAATCGGTACAATAAGTTCATTCCTGTTAAATGCTGACAACTCATTTGCCATACAAAGAATTTAAAATCTTTTTTCTATTTGTTCTAACCCGTCCGTCTCCTTCATATATATTACATAGTAGATATTGTATGATTTACGGAAATATTGAGGAGGATGGTATAGAATGAGTTTGGAACTGAAAAAGGAGTCCATTAAAATCAATCATTTGGTACAGGAAGATTTTTCACAAACCTTGGTGGAAGGCGATATCATTGTTCCTGATATAAAACCGGATATTTTAAGGATTTTACAGGTCGATGGAACAGCTGTAATAAACAGTAAAGAGGTACAGCAGGACAAAGTGATTATTAACGGTACGGTGAATTTTAACATACTTTATACGCCGGATGTTTCGGATGGAGATGAATCGTTGAATCCTCTTATAAAAAGCATTAGTGCCAGTACAGGATTTGTTCATGAAGTAGAGATAAAAAATGCTAAACCGGATATGAATGCTCAAGTAGAAAGTGATGTGGAACATATTGAGTTTAACGTACTTAACGGCAGAAAATTAAATGTAAAAGCAGTAGTAAGTTTAAATTGTAAAGTGGTGGAGACTTTAACGTTAAGTGCCGTAACGGATATTTCTGCGGAAGAGCAAATTGAAGTTTTAAAGAAAAATCTTAAGGCATATAATGTGGTAGCGGAAACCGAACAGGAATTCATGATTCGTGAGGAATTGGCTGTGCCGTCAGGCAAACCTTCCATTCTGGATGTCTTAAAGATGGATGTTAAAGTAACAGGAAAAGATTATAAGTTGCTTAATAATAAGGTGGTTGTTAAAGGAGAATTAAATATTTGTTCGCTTTATATAGGCGATATGGTTGACAATTCCATACAGTTTATGGAGCATGGAATTCCGTTTACGGAAATCTTTGATATAGACGGCGTCAATGAAGATATGTATTGTGAATTGGATTATGAAGTACAGGATATATATTATCAAACAAAGGAGGACAGTGACGGAGACATCCGAATAGTCGGCGTGGAGGTTACGCTTAAAGTAAATGCAAGGGCCAGTGAAAAACTATCTATTGACGTTATTGAAGACGCTTACAGTCCAGAAGTGGATGTTGCCATGGAACAGCAGGTATTTAATATCGATCAGGTGGTTGATGAGGACAGGGAACAAACCACCATTAAGGAGATTATTGACTTGCCTGCCGATATTCCTGAAATTGTACAAATATATAACGTTATCACCAAGCCTTATATCAGTGAAACCAGACTGGAAAACGGAAAAATAGTGGTGGAAGGTGTAGTAGATACTTATTTATTATATTTATCCGACAGCCAAGAGAATCCCATTTTCAGTTACAAGCAGGAAATACCCTTTAGACACGACATTAATGTTAGCAATGTAGAACCTGATATGGCGTGCGATGTAAAGGCTGAAGTGGATCACTGCAGTTATAGCATGAATGGCAGTTCGGAAGTGGAAATAAGATGTATTTTGGGAATTGCTTCAAAAGTGATAAAAACTTCTCAGGTGGATTTGATTACGGGATTAGAATTAAAACCGTATGCCGATGTTCAAGAGCATAAACGTCCGAGTATTGTTATCTATTTTGTGCAGAAAGAAGATACCTTGTGGAAGATTGCCAAAAAATATCGCACTACTGTACAGGAAATTCTAGCCGTCAACAAAATTGAAAATGCGGAAGCCATACGTCCGGGACAGCAATTAATGATTCCGGGAAGACAAAGAAAGTGCAGTTAAATCCTATACTTTAAAGAAAGCAACAGGGACGATTTTTTCTTCCTTCGAAAAGGTAGAAAGAATCGTTCCTGTTGCTTTTTTAATAGATTACGTATTTCATAACAGTACAAAATTTGATATACTGTAAATAGTTCCATGTAAATACTTGGTTTCGTATGGCTGGTACAACACCTTTCTTTATGGCCCTTGGGCAAATCGAACCCCGTTTATAAAGACTTTTTACTAGGAAGTTGGTGAGTGCAATGGTAAGATATAGACCATTTGTCAGTATTATGATACCAATATTATTTATGATATTATTTGTAATAAAAATTTTGCCGCTTTTTCTACCTCTAAAATATGCGATTAAAGAACTACCACAAGATTCAATGAACTACATTATTGTTAAAGGTATTAAGACCACCGGATATTGGTGGTCGGTGATTGGAGATCAGAATGGGATGTTTGAAGAAGGTTCGAAAAATTTTAAAGATATTAATATTAGAGGAAAGATGCCGATTTATGGATTTTATAGTGATTATAGCCCAGGTAATAATAAAATAATATGTTATGGGAAGTATGTCTATGTACCATACGATGGCATACAAGGTCATAGTAGATCGGGAGAGGATGTTTTTGTAGTAGATCATTGGGATATAATGTATCCTATTGATAGAGATTTGTTTATTGGAAAATTAATTCCAAAGGATTATCTTTGCCTGTATGACTTCTATTATTCTGCATATAGTAAGCGATATTCTATTGCTGAAATGCTTAAAGGGCTGTGGTTGTGGAACTATAAGCAAAAATATGAAGCACTTATATCAACGGAAATATTCGCTCCGACGAGTATTCCAGGTGAATATTATCCTCCAGACTATGAAGGAGATAGAATTTTTGGTGGATATTTGATAACACATTAGAACAAGGAAGTTTTCTCTATTTAAAATCAATTTCTCATTTAATGATTTTTAGAGTGCTGAAGTGAGATAAAAACTCATAGCACTCTTTTTTGTCTTATAGGTAGACGTAAGAAATATTATGAAGTTCTATATAAGAAGTGAAAATTAATATTTTTTCGAGGGTAGGTAATGGAAAAAGTGAAAGGGAAAGCAAATCTTTTGTCGCCTATTCCTCTCTCTATACTATTGTCATTAATCTAATTGTCTGTTACATAAACTTTCATTACAACGCAAATATGGGTGTTTAAGAGGTAGCTTGTGATTAAGGAAATTACAAGCACTTTTTGGGAGGCAATGGGGACGGAAACTTTTGTCTCTATGGCGCGGAGAAGAATATTTCACAAAGAGAGATGATGCAAGTTTTCTACATTTGGCTTGTAGAAACTGGTAATATTTGATATAATGGTGGCAGGAAGAAATGACCATTTATTCGTAACAGAAATGGTAACGGAATATGCCGTAACAAAATGTTCATAAAAGCTTCTGATACAGCATGGAGTAATATTCATTTGGTGATAGAAGTTCCGTAACCATGCGTATCATATCTGTAATGGTAACAGCTAGTTCTATATTGCTGCTAATCACATTGTGTTGATATTTTTAGGTGTGATGGTTATTCTTGAATCCCTTTAATAGAGAGCATTACAGCAAGTGGCGGCGGCTATTAAAAATGTATCTTAAATCCGTTCAGATACTGTGGTGAGTACTTTGATAAGGAAACAGAGACGTATTATCTGAGGGCTAGGTATTATAGTCCTGGAATTGGTAGGTTTATTAGTAAAGATACGATAAGAGATGGGGTAAATTGGTGCATTTATTGTTATAATCATTCAATTAGTTTGGTTGAGGTTTAGCTATATCTGTAATGGAAGCTGCATTAATGTTAGAACATGTCTATCGTGGAATGAAGATATTAATAGTAGAAATATATGATGCAGATGATAATTATTGAATCATTATTTGAAAGAACTCCCTGGGGATAATACTACGTATTTGCCTCAACAATATAATGGAGGGCTATCTGGAGTTAGTATTATTAACAGACTTAATGACCGTTCCATGAAATCAGTTATTTCTGCACTTCGAAAGGTTGGATATAAGTGAGAGCGATAAACATAATATTAATGGCTATTTCCACAATTGTTTTATTTTGTATAGTGAGTTTATATGTGTACTTGGGAACTTATGTTTTTCCAATTGCACCCCATTGGATCACCCAATTGCCGCCAAATCCGCCCACTCCTAAAGTAAAGCATGGTGAATTTGTGTTTAAACTAGAATATGAAATAAACGGTGAAAGAAAAATGCTTGAGGACAAATTAATATGTGATTTTAAAGGTTTTGAAGTGAGAACTGTTGGAGGTCCTAAAATACGAAAATGGAAAGATTACTACGAAAACAAACAAAAAAGAGAAATCTTTACTTTTAGGAATGAGCCATCGCGGTATACAAAAATAGTTCTGGAAAATATAGATATATATAAAATTGTTTTGGGGGTTGGCCCAGCTGAATATTTTATGGGTGAACCAGAATACAGAGGAATGCCTGAATTGCCATCTATACAAGTATATGATACAAGTACAGGCTACTACAAAGACCCTATTGAAAGTGAAGAATTTTTAGAACAATGTAGTTTTAAAATTATTGATTGGTATTGTGATTCACCAATTGATAATATATTTAAATAGATTAAAAAAGCGGTTGGCAGTCTGACGGGGCAATAATTGTACAAAAGGCATTGAAATAAGGAATAATAAAGTGCTTATAGAGTAAATTCACAGCACTTTTTTTATTTTCCTCTTTAAAGTATACAATATTTTGTATATAATAATCTAAAGGAATAGCTGGTATCAGGATGTGAAAAAATGAATAATATGGAGATTCGTGCAAGGGCCAAGATTAATATTACGTTGGATGTATTGAACAAAAGGGAAGACGGCTATCATAATGTTAAAATGATTATGCAGACCATCAATTTATATGATACCTTATATCTTGAAAAAAAGGACAAAGGGATTTCCGTTAAAACAAATTTGCCCTATTTACCGGTTGACTCCAGAAATCTTGCATATAAAGCCGCCCAGTTGTTTTTTGAAACGGTAAATATGCAAAACGGAGGAATAAAAATTAATATAAGAAAAAGGATACCGGTAGCGGCGGGGCTTGCCGGGGGAAGTACGGATGCCGCGGCTGTTTTAATAGCAATGAATAAAATGTATAAAGCAGGCTTGACAACCGAACAGTTAATGGATATAGGTCGAAAGTTGGGAGCGGATGTCCCTTACTGTATTATAGGCGGTACGGTCCTTGCCGAAGGAATTGGTGATGTCCTTACCTTGTTGCCTCCTATGCCGTCTGCGGTTGTGGTCCTTGCAAAACCTCCGATCAGTGTATCAACGGCCCGCATATATCAGAGTTTAAATGTGGATTCCATTTCGTGCAGGCCTGATACCGAAGGGGTCATTCATGCAATATACAACCAAGATTTAAACGGCATAGCAAAAGGGATGTATAATGTATTGGAAACGGTTACGGCAAAAGAACATAAGATCATTAATCGACTGAAAAATATCATGCTTGGAAACGGAGCATTAGGTTCCATTATGAGCGGCAGCGGTCCCACCGTATACGGAATATTTGAACATGAAGTAACTGCCCGTAAAGCCGTCGGAAAGTTAAAAAATATCACGAAAGACGTATTTGTGGTAAGAACGTACAACTATAATTATAATAAAGAGAGGTAGAATAATGATGACAAGAAAATTATCGGATATCAATCTAAATAATTATAAACCTTTGAGAGAAGTCATATTTGAAACTTTAAGACAAGCTATTATAATGGGGGAACTAAAGCCCGGCGAACGTATCATGGAAATCCAATTTGCTGAAAAAATGGGCGTAAGCAGGACGCCTGTAAGGGAAGCAATCAGAAAACTCGAATTGGAAGGACTGGTAACCATGCTTCCCAGAAAGGGGGCACATGTTGCCGAGTTGTCGGAAAAAGATATAAAGGACGTCTTGGAAATTCGAAGTTCCCTTGACGGTTTGGCCACTTCTCTTGCAGCACAAAGAATCCAGAAAGAGGAATTAAAGGAACTAAAAAACATCATCAATCAGTTTGAACAATATATGGAAAAGAACAATGTCCAAGGCCTAATAAAAAAGGATATTGAGTTCCATGATTTAATATACAAAGCTTCAAGAAATGAAAAATTAATTCAAATTATTGCAAATTTAAAGGACCAAGTACATAGATTCAGGGTAGTCTACTTAAAAGATTACAGCAGTCCCAAGGAAATTATAAGAGAGCACCTTCACATATATGAAGCCATTAAAAACGGAGATGCGGAACAAGCCGAAATGTTAGCGGCTTTGCATATTAAACATCAGGAACAGACCATGCTTTCCTCTTTTAGAAAGGGTGAATAAGGTTTTGGTAAATGCACTTATTCTTGCGGGTGCAGATGACGATGCCACCAAATTAGGCGTACCTGTGAAAGCATTAATCGATATTCATGGAAAACCGATGATTCAGTATGTAATACATGCTTTGAGAACGTGCGGATTGGTCCGTAAAATTGCCGTGGTAGGTCCGTATCATCAATTGTTTCCGTTGTTACAAAATGAGGTGGAATACATTATTGACGATCGGTTATCCATTATTAATAACGTGCTGGCAGGTATGGAATACTTTGACAAGGAGAATGACTTACTGATTTGTACTTGTGATATTCCCATGATTACCGAGGAAAGTATTCGGGATTTTATCCTAAAATCACAAAATTTAAATGCCGACTTATGTTATCCGATTGTAAACAAAACCGTTAATCAGGCTAAGTTTCCGGGAATTATTCGTACTTATGCTGCACTGAAAGAAGGTACTTTTACGGGAGGCAATTTGTTTTATATTAAACCGCATATTATTGGCAGATGTTGCAAAAAAGCCAACGAGTTCATCGTTTACAGAAAAAATGTACTAAAAATGGCAAAGGTTCTTGGTTTTAAAACATTATTTCTTTTGTGTATAAAAAGGCTGTCATTGACATATATAGAACAGAGAGTTTCGGAGTTGTTTAAAATAAAGGCACGGGTGGTTATCAGTGAGTTTCCGGAAATAGCCAATGATGTAGATAAACCGTCAGATTTGGATTTTGTCCGAAAAATGTTAATGGATAAAAAATTTTAAATATTCATATCAGTAATGTATAATTTCCCTTATTTATGTCAATACTTAAAGCAGATACCAAATAGGGGGAATTTTTTTATGAATAGAGTATTATTAGCGCTTTTTATTGGAATCCTATGTACAGTATTAGTAAGTCATTATTCAAATAGTGTGCAGGCAGATTTGGCACACAATTTGATTCGATTTCATGTAGTTGCAAACAGCGATTCGCCAGAGGATCAGGAATTAAAATTAAAAGTACGGGACAGAATTATTCGTGAAATGAAAGAACAGTTTGATGATTCCGGCAATATTGATGCAACAAAAGAAAAGATACACCGTCAGTTGAAATATATTGAAGAGATTGCTCAAGATGAAGTAAGAAAACATGGAAAAGATTATCCGGTAAAAGCCGATTTAGGCATATATCCGTTTCCAACAAAAGTATATGGCGATGTAACATTGCCGGCAGGGAATTATGAGGCGTTAAGAGTAGTCATCGGAGAAGGTTCGGGGGCCAACTGGTGGTGTGTATTATTCCCGCCTTTGTGCTTTGTGGATGCAACACACGGAAAGCTTCCTGAAAGCTCCAAAGCACAGTTGAAAGGGGTATTGACAGAGGAAGAATACGAGATAATTACATCAGCGGACCCTGATTCGGAAATTCCGGTTCAAATAAAATTTAAAATTGTGGAATGGTGGCAAAAATCAAAATTAAAGATTCAAACGGCATTGAACGGACGGAAATAAAACACCCAAAGGGGGTGTTTTTTTATGCCTCGTTATAATCTCAAAATACTGTACATATCTTATATTAAATAGTATAATATCAATAAAATATTTCTAGAGGGGGGACAATGTATGGACGTATTACAAGTTATTGCACGACTTATACTTTCAGCCTTACTGGGTGGACTGGTTGGTATGGAAAGGGAAAATAAAAACCGTCCCGCAGGATTTCGAACGCATATTTTGGTGTGCGTAGGTTCGGCATTGGTCATGGTAACTTCGGAATATATTTTTAATCAATACAATTCACTTACGAATCTTGATCCTGCCAGGCTGGGGGCCCAGGTTATCAGCGGCATAGGCTTTCTAGGCGCAGGAACTATTATCAGGCAAGGTGCAAGCGTAAAAGGTCTTACAACGGCAGCAAGCCTTTGGGCCGTGGCATGTGTAGGCCTGGCCGCAGGGGCAGGCTTTTACTGGGGGGCATTTATCGGAGCCATTGTTATTTATCTGACGCTTTTTAGTTTGAGTAAGTTTGAAAAAATATTTGAGAGAAAATCCTCCCATTTAAGTGTTTGTATTGAAATGGTCAATCGGCCGGGACAAATAGGAGAAATTGGCTTACTGCTCGGAAAATACGATGTCAGTATCAGAAATATACAGTTTTTAAACGATGTGGCGGAAGAAGAAGATTCTCTTTTACAAATCTCCCTTAAACTACCTCATGGTTTATCCCAGGAAAGAATTATTAAAGAAATAGCCAAGATACAAGGGGTAAAAAGTGTTGAAAAGGTGTGAGCATTTCAAGTGAAAATGATATAAAAATAAAGCATCAGAGGGTGAATGGAGTGGACACCCTCTTTTTTTGTGCATATTTTCACGGAAATGACAAAAAATAAAAAGGAAATAAAAGAGGTGGTGAACGGCATGTTTAGCTACAGAACTTTTATCTTAATGATGATTGTTTTCGGCATCAGCATATTTATATATAGTTATTATGATAATTCTCAACTCAAATTGGTTAAACATGATGCTGTGGAGACGGGAGTCAGAGTTTTGGCACAAAATGCTACCCGGGAGAATGATATACAGCTTTTAGCAAGATGCGTCAACGGAGAAGCTCGAGGCGAGCCGTACATAGGGCAGGTTGCGGTAGCTGCTGTCATTTTAAACCGAGTAAAACATCCTTCTTTTCCTAATACGCTTGCAGGGGTGATATATCAACCCGGTGCCTTTACTGCCGTACAAGACGGACAAATTAATGTTCCTATTGACCCAAATTCTACAGTGTATAAAGCATGTACGGATGCAATGAACGGTTGGGATCCTTCGGAAGGTGCCATTTACTATTATAATCCTGCAAAAACGACCAATAAGTGGATTTACAGCAGAGAAGTCATTAAAACCATCGGAAAGCATGTATTTGCAAAATAAAATTAGAAATACCGACTTAGGAGGGAATTGCATTGGGTATACGTAATAAATTGTTGGATTTTAAGCAGCGTTTAAGCGACAGGCATATGTACAGTATTGTTTTGGTAGTTACCGCGCTAATCGCTTCAGCCGGTATTTATCAATACAAAAGAGCTCTTGACTATAGAAATTCCGTTGAAAATCAATACAACAGGGCATTTCACGAGTTAGTGGGATATGTGGAGAATATAGAAGTTGCTTTGGCAAAAGGGATGTTGGTCAACAGCCCCAGACAGATGGTGAGTTTATCCTCTGAGATTTGGAGGAAGGCGGCATTTGCACAGGCCAATCTCGGACAGCTTCCTATTTCTCATGTTCAGTTGGACAAAACCTCAAAGTTTCTGACGCAAGTGGGAGATTATACCTACAGCCTTTCGCAAAAGGCAATGGACGGGCAGGAATTAACCGATGAAGAATTTGAAAATATCGATAAGCTCCACAAATATGCAGCAAATTTAAGCCAAGCTTTAAACGAACTGCAGGCCGAAGTTTATGAAGGAAGAATAAAATTCGGTGAGTTGAAGAAAAAGGGCAACCGGTTTATGGCCCAGGCTTCCAAAAACGTTGTTGTTTCTAAGCTTGAAAATGTAGAAAAGGAGTTTCAGGACTATCCAAGCCTGATTTATGACGGGCCTTTTTCAGACCATATCGAGCGAATGGATCCGAGATTATTATCCGGTGGAAGTGAAATCACACAAGAACAGGCAAAAGAAGCCGTTGTAAAGTTTTTAGGACAGGAAAAGGCGCAAAATATTGAATTTGCGGGTGAAACAAACGGTACCATAAAGACTTACAATTTTGTTGTATATCCGGAAGGACAGGCAAAAGGGAAGGAAAACAGAAGAATCACCATAGATGTAACAAAAGTAAACGGATATGTTTTATCCATGTTGGACAGCCGTCCTGTGCAACGCGTCAGTCTTAATATTGAGGAAGCCAAGCAAAAAGCAAAGGCGTTTTTGGATGAAAAGGGAATGCACAATATGAAGGAAAGTTATTATTTGGAGAATGACGGCATAGCAGTCATTAATTATGCCTATGTACAGGATAATATTATCATGTATCCGGAATTAGTGAAGGTGAAAGTTGCACTGGATAACGGAGAAGTCGTGGGATTTGAAAGCAAAGGCTATATCATGTCCCATCAGGAGAAACGGGAATTGCCTGAAATTAAGATTAGTCAAGAAGAGGCCAGAGCGAAACTGAATAAAAGACTGAAAATTGATTCTATCCGTTTGGCGGTTATTCCTCTTGAATCCAAACGTGAAGTATTGTGTTATGAATTCCAGGGTAAATACGGAGACAGAAACTTTTTAATCTACATCAATGTAGAAACAGGAAAAGAAGAGAAAATTTTAATGCTGCTTGAAACGCCGAACGGCGTATTGACCATGTAAAATGTGATAATGTAATGCTACTTACGGGCGATTCTTGAACGATGTCGTCAACTTAAAGTGTTATGTAATGGATACATGTTCATATATTCCTAAATTGGTATTCCTCGAGCACAGACTCATCGGCTTGTCAAATATCCATTTAGGCCGCATCAACGCAACATTATAACACTTTATCCATATATGAACAGGTATCCATAATATGGTTTGTTAAGTTGACGACATTGGACCACAGTTCGCCCGTGTAAAGATTGCTGATATATATTTTACATATGTAGGGACGCCATACATGGCGTCCGCATTAGATGCAGTAAATCATTTACTTGGACTTCATACATGGGTGTATATGTTTGCATATTATAATTCATCTGGGTCATACTAATAACGAACGCTAAAATAAGGGAGTGTTGATATCTATGGCTAGGCGGTCAAAAATGTCTGATGCACTCAAATACGAAATAGCCAAGGAACTTGGAGTCTATGACATTGTCAGGACGGAAGGTTGGGGCGGCGTTAGTTCACGTGACTGTGGGAATATCGTAACCAAAGCAATCGAAATCGCAGAGCGCAGCCTAGGTAGCAACAAGTAACCTTAATTAGCGTTACAGTGAAAAAAGGCGGATTATTCCGCCTTTTTTCTCGTTCAGGAAAGATTCTTTTTAAAATTTATTTGCAAAAAATCATTGCAGGATGTACTCATAAAGGGTAAAATAATAAAATATAATGGAAAAGTAAGAACGAATCGTGTTTATAGAAAAATTATGTAAGAGCGGGTTGTATTCGCTCAGTAAATAGGGGGTTATACAAATGTCACACAAACTTACGGTGTGTGTGTTGTTCGGCGGTCAATCTTCCGAACACGAGATATCAAGAATCTCTGCTACATCAGTGATAAAAAATCTGGATAAAGATAAATATGATATTGTTACCATAGGAATTACAAAAGAAGGTGAATGGCTTTTATATCAGGGGCCGGTTGAAAAAATTGCAACCGGCGACTGGGAAAATGGGCATGTCAGCCGGGCAATCATTGCTCCCGATGCATCCATCAGCGGAATTATCAAATTTGCCGATAATGAAGTCACAAGTGCCAGAATAGATGTAGTTTTTCCGGTGTTACACGGATTGTACGGGGAAGACGGAACCGTCCAGGGATTATTGGAACTTGCCAAAATACCCTATGTGGGAGCAGGAGTCCTGGCTTCGTCGGTAGGCATGGATAAAGTTTATGCCAAATTAATCTTTCAACATGCAGGAATTCCTCAAGCCGACTGGATGGTGGTATATCGGGAAGAATTGGATAATATGCAGCAAATTGTGGACAAGATCGAGAATAAGTTTGATTACCCATGTTTCATAAAACCTTCCAATGCAGGTTCATCCGTAGGAATCACCAAAGCGCATGACAGGCAGGAATTAGTGGAAGGCTTAAAACTTGCAGCCCAGCATGACAGAAAAATTCTTATAGAAGAATTTATCAACGGAAGAGAAATAGAATGTTCCGTATTAGGGAACTATCATGCGGAAGCATCCGTATTGGGGGAAATCATCCCGGGAAAAGAGTTTTATGATTATGATGCAAAGTATCATGATGACAGTTCCCAATTGATTATTCCTGCACAACTTCCGCAAGACACGGTGGAACAAATACAACATTATGCGGTAAAGGCATTTCGTGCATTGGATTGTTGCGGACTTTCAAGAGTGGATTTTTTTGTGCATAAGGAAACAGGAAAGGTATATATCAATGAAATCAATACAATGCCTGGGTTTACAAGCATTAGCATGTATCCCAAGCTGTGGGAAGCATCAGGAATACCGTATTTTGAATTGCTTGACCGTTTAATCCGGTTGGCGCTTGATAAAAGTGCAGTAAAGTGATATAAGTGATATATAAGTATAAGGGTATTGGTAATTTTTTTGGAGGAATTTATCATGGATAACAGACCTATAGGTGTATTCGACTCAGGCTTGGGCGGTTTAACGGCAGTGAAGGAACTCATGCATCAATTACCGGAAGAAAGTATTGTATATTTTGGGGATACCGGCAGGGTTCCTTATGGAACCCGTTCCAATGAAACGGTCATCAAGTATGTCTTTCAGGATATACGTTTTTTAATGGGCTTTGACATCAAGCTTATTATCATTGCATGTGGTACGGCCAGTTCCATTGCACTTGAAACCGTACAAAACGAGTTTGACGTTCCCATTGTAGGGGTGGTCCATTCTACGGCGGAACAAGCAGTGAAAATGACCAAAAATAAAAAAATAGGCATTATAGGTACTCAAGGAACCATTAACAGTGGCGCTTACCAGCGGAAAGTTATGGAACTGGACCGGGAGGTGGAAATTTATTCAAAAGCTTGTCCGTTATTTGTACCGTTAGTAGAAAACGGTTATATTGATAAGGAAGTTACAAGGCTGGTAGCGGAGGAATATCTCAGTTCGTTGATTAGCAGTCAGGTAGATACGTTGATACTTGGCTGTACCCATTATCCGTTACTGAAGAAAGTGATACGGGATATTATGGGGGAACATGTAAATCTGATTGATCCGGGTGTAGAAGTGGCCAGGTATGTAAAAACATTTCTCCGTCAAAAGGATATGTTGTCTGCTCCTGAACATCAATCAACCTATAAATATTTTGTAAGTGACAGCATAGAAAACTTTAGTAATTTAGGAAGTTTGTTTTTACAAAAGGAAATTAGTGATATCGTAGAAAAAATCGATATAGAAAAATACTAAGTAGGGGGCGAACAGTGTTCGCCCGAAATTAGAAGCAGGTGATAAAGACTATGAATAAAAACGTAATCATATCCGTCAAAGGAAGGCAAAATCACGGTGGAGAAGAAAACAGCATTGAATTGGTAACCGAAGGGAAATATTATAAAAAAGGAGACCATTATTTTGTAACCTATAAGGAAACCGAAATAACGGGCATGGAAGGGACGACCACTACGTTAAAAATTGAGGATAATAAGGTAACCTTAATGCGTTTTGGAGAAAATAACTCTCAGCTAGTATTTGAAAAAGGGCAAAAACATTTGTGTTATTATGAAACACCGTACGGTGCATTTACTATAGGAGTATTATCAAATCAGGTAGATATCCGTATTGATGATTGTGGCGGTGAAATTGCGGTAGGATATGAACTTGAGATTGATAATACGGCCATAGGGGTCAATGATTTTTATTTGCAAATAAGGGAGGCAAGCATAACAAATGATCAACATCATCGAGAACACAAAGACTCAGATTACGGAAGTCATTAATCATGCCATAAAAAAGGCAGTTGCTGCAGGACAGTTTCCTGAAATACAAATTCAGGAAATTATATTAGAAGTCCCAAGAGAAAAACAGCATGGCGACTTTGCTACCAATATTGCCATGCAGATGACCAGGCAGGCAAAAAAAGCACCCAAATGGATTGCCGAGACATTGGTTAGCCATATGGAATTAGAAAACAGTGTAATAGACAAAGTGGAAGTAGCGGGTCCCGGATTTATCAATTTCTACTTAAAACCGCAATGGCTCTATGAAGTAATTCCTGCCATTGAGAAAGAAGGCGGTAATTACGGAAGAGTCAACATAGGAAACGGACAAAAAGTGATGGTTGAGTTTGTCAGTGCCAATCCTACGGGGCCCATGCACATGGGGAATGCCCGAGGTGGCGCATTGGGCGATTGCCTTGCCAGTGTATTGGATTGGGCCGGCTATGATGTAACCAGAGAATTTTACATTAACGATGCCGGGAACCAAATTGAAAAATTCGGAAGATCGCTGGAAGCCAGATACATCCAGCTATTGAAGGGGGAAGACGCATTTCCTTTCCCGGAAGACGGGTATCACGGCGAAGATATTACGGATCATATGCGCGACTTTATTGAAATAGAAGGCGACAAATACCTGAATGTAGATTCGGAGGAAAGAAGAAAGGTTTTTGTCAAATATGCCCTTGAAAAAAATATTGCCAAATTGAAATCGGATTTGGAGGCATATGGCATCCAATATGATGTTTGGTTCAGAGAAAGCAGCCTTTATGAAAATAACGAAGTACAGGAAACCATTAATTATCTGAAGGAAAAAGGATATACTTATGAGGATGATAATGCACTGTGGTTTAAAGCATCGGAGTTCGGTGCTGAAAAAGATGAGGTGCTTATAAGGAATAATGGAATTCCTACATACTTTGCAGCCGACATTGCCTATCATAGAAACAAATTTGTTACCAGGGGCTTTGACAGAGTCATCGATATTTGGGGAGCAGACCATCACGGACATGTGGCGCGAATGAAAGGCGCCATGAAAGCCATAGGTTGTGACCCTGACCGTTTGGACATCATCATTATGCAGTTGGTTCGCCTGTTAAGAAACGGGGAAGTGGCCAGGATGTCCAAAAGAACCGGCCGTTCGGTTACATTAAGTGACCTTCTTGAAGAAACCGGAAAGGATGCGGCAAGATTTTTCTTTAATATGAGACAAGCCGACAGCCATTTGGACTTTGATTTGGACTTAGCCGTTTCCCAGTCCAATGAAAATCCTGTATATTATGTGCAGTATGCACATGCAAGAATTTGCAGCATTATCCGCCTGCTTGAAGAAGAAGGGAAGAAAATTCAACCGGCGGCTCAAATCAACCTTTCGCTTTTAAATCAATCCGAAGAATTGGATTTATTGAGAAAGCTTGCAGAGCTTCCCGAGGAAATAAAAATTTCCGCGCAAACGTTGGAACCCAGCAGGATGACAAGATACGTGCTGGACCTTGCCGCACTGTTCCATTCCTTTTATAATGCCTGTAGGGTAAAAGTAGAAGACCGACAGTTAATGGCGGCACGTTTGAAATTAGTTGACAGCGTACGCATCGTTATAAAAAACGTACTGAACATGCTGGGAATATCAGCACCCGAGAAAATGTAATAATACTTACCGATTTTAGGGGCGATTCCTGAATCGCCCCTACATTGATACGGATTCATAGATGGATAAATCGTTCTTTGCATTTCCAATTCTCATTTTCGTCTAAATTCTATTTCCCCTTGCAAAATTTTTTACAGAAATATGCATAGTAATCCATCATTTAAAAACACTTATTAATAGAGTGCATGTATATTCGGAAAGGTTGTCAATAATGATGAAAAATAACATTTATGTAGTTTTACTTTTCATTGTTCTTTTAACAATACTTGTAACCACCGTATTTATGTTTTACAATATCAATAAAAGTATGACGGATAACGAAACAGGGATTGGAACGCCCAATATTCAAAAAAAATTTGATTATCATTTTGTCATCATCGCGGAAAACACAAAAGACCCTTTTTGGACTTCCATCAAAAAAGGCGTAGAAAGAGCTTCGGAGGATTTTAATGTTGCCGTTGAATTTAACGGGCCGGACGTTTCCAATGCCGAAGAACAGAAAAAAGCCATGGACATAGCCATTGCTTCAAAAGTGGACGGAATAGCCGTTTATGTATGGGATGAACAACAGACAGGAGAGCTCATCAACTATGCCGTAGAACAAGAAATACCTGCCGTTACGGTGGGGACGGATGCAAAAGAGAGCATGCGCTCGGCTTTCATAGGAGTCAACAGCTACAATGAAGGAAATCAGCTCGGGAGAATGATTCCTGCCGCAATAGGAGACCACGGTGAAGTAGTCATCTTGGTAAGCAGCAACCCCATGGGGAGAAAAGTAAACCAAAATTTAATCATTTCAGGCATTAATGATGTTATCAAAAATTATCCTGATATCAAAATAACAACCATAGAGTATAACAACCTAAACGTCTTGGATTTGGAGGATACCATTAGAAATATACTGAATAGCATGCCGGAATTGGATGCAATCGTATGCACAACGGCAACGGAAACCACCGCTGTTGCACAAAGACTCATTGACCTAAACAAAGTCGGGCATAAGATTATTGGGTATGGCAATTCACCTGAAATACTCCGTTATATTGACAGAGAAGTTATTTTTGGCGCGGTTTCTGCAGATTTTGAGCAAATGGGCTACGACACCGTTCGGGCACTTGTCGACATAAAACAAAAAGGGAGAACCTCTGCATATTTTATGGCGGATTTACAAGTAATCACTAAGAAGAATGTTTCTCAATACATGGGAGTGGAAGGCTACGACAATGAAAATGTGGGCGGAAATGAAAAGGTTATGGAATAACAGCACATTAAAAAAGAAGATGATTATATATTTTATAGCAACGGTTATCCTAATGAGCATTACCAATATATATTCTTATTATAGTATGGATATATTGATGAATAAAATGAGTATCACATTTGAAATCAATATCCGGCTAAATAACCTGCACAAGACGATGGAAAAATTTAATCAGGCATATGAGGGATATTTGACCACAAAGTATTCCAAGAACCTTGATGAATACTATAAATACTATACCGATTTGAAAAAAGAATCGGAAGCCATCAAAATGGATTATTCCAATACTACGAATATACTTATGATGAAAAATATCAAAAATATGATTATCACTTACCTGGAACATGCAGATGCTGCAGTCACGGCAAGAAGGGGCAGGGCAATGGATGAATACCTCCGAAGCTATAATGAAAGCAGAAAAGTTTATCAGTATATTATTGAGTATATTCAAAAACTAAATAATACATTGTTTTTTCAAAATTCCCAGCGGTATTTATCGGTCAGAAATACCTTTTATATGGTTGAAGTGCTAAATTTAATTATTATTTTGTGTATTATCCTGCTGAACATTATTTTAATAACATGGTTTACTTCCAACATTGCTAAGCCCATCTCCAAGCTTGCAGAAACTGCAGATGAAATTTCCCATGGAAATTTTGATGTCCCCGATATAACGGTGGAAACCCATGATGAAGTAGGAATCACTGCCGATGCCTTTAACCGCATGAAAACAAGAATTCGTCAATATATCAATGAACTGAAGGAAAAAGCAGAACTTGAAAGCAAACTTAAAGAACGTGAACTGGAAAATTTAAAGATGCGAAGCAGCCTTAAGGAAGCGGAACTTCATGCATTGCAGTCTCAAATAAATCCCCATTTTTTATTCAATACATTAAATGCTGCAGCTCAAATGGCCATGATGGAAGGAGCGGACAGAGCCTGCTCATTTATCGAAAATGCGGCGGAACTTTTTCGGTATAACATTAGAAATTTGGATAAACCTGTCACTATCGGCGATGAAATGAATAATATAGAAAACTATATTTATTTATTGAAAGAGCGTTTTTCTGATAAAGTGGAATTTTCCATCCAAAAGGATGAAAGCATTCTTCCTATTAAGATTCCTTGTATGGTTCTACAGCCTATTGTAGAAAATGCTTTTATTCACGGTATCAGTGAGATAGCAGGAAAGGGATTGATTGTTATTAAAGCAGTAAAAAACGGGAACCATGTAGATATCTCCATAAAAGATAACGGCAAGGGGATGCCTCAAGAGAAAATCAATCGTATATTAAGGGAAGAGTATGGGGAGGAACCTGAAGAAAGGACCAACAAAGGCCATGCAAGCGGCATTGGAATAAAAAATGTACTCAGTCGCTTAAAACTGTTTTACGGCAGCAGTGATATTATGGACATACATAGTGAATTAGGCCGGGGTACGGAAGTGATATTGCACATACCTATGGATTAATATTTAATCCATTATGTCACAGGGGCAGTTTGGGGTCTAATGTCGTCACCGACAGTGTTTGCCCGTGATTTGCCCGCAAATAATGTTTACTTTAGGAGGCCAATAAATGTACAGAGTCATGTTGGTGGATGATGAGAAAATCGTAACCGATGCAATTGAATACATCATCAAGAAAAACTTCAGTGACATACAGGTGATATCTACAGCCAGGTCGGGAAGAGGAGCCATAGAAGCCATTGAGTATTCGGTACCCGATATTATATTTATGGACATTAAAATGCCCGGACTCAACGGTATTGAAACCATACGGGAAATCAAAAAACGATATAAGCATGTAGTATTTATTGTCTTAACCGCATTTGACCAATTTGATTTTGCCAAAGAAGCACTGAACTTAGGAGTAATCGAATACTTGTTAAAACCCGTCAACCGTACAAAAGTAGTAGAAGCCATAAACAAAGCCGTGGATATCATCAAAGCAGAAAAAGAAAAACGCAGACAGGAATTGGAATTGAAAGAAAAGTTGGAAACCGTTATACCTATTCTGGAGCACGGATTTATTTATTCCATTATCTTTTTTGACGAACACCAAAAAGAACTTTTCGATTATCAAAGAATTCTTGAAATCCAACAAAAAGGCGGATATATTATGACCGTAGAATTCGGAGATGAAGAAAATGACGGAAGTTTAAAAAACAGAATAGGCTACAGTGTAAGAAGCGAACGTTTTTATTCCTTTTTCAGAGATACGGTAAAAGCGCTGCACAAAAGTATTGTAGGCCCTGTTATGTTGAACCGTATAGTCATCTTTGTACCTACGGATGTTGATACCGATGAACTATCCAGACGCACCGAAGCCATAAAACTTGCCGAGACTTTGCTGCAACGCCTTTCCAGGCAATTAAATTGCAGCTTTAAAATCGGAATAGGACAAAGTTATGAGGGGATAGAATTCCTCTCCACATCGTATGAGGAATCATTGAAAGCACTGAGATACCTTCAAGGCAGCGGAGTCATGCATTTTATGGACATGCCTTCCGGCAGTACGCATGTACGTGGATATCCGGAACACAAAGAAAAGTTAATGCTGCAAAAGGTATCGGCGGGGGACAGTGTAGAAAGCGTAGAGGCCTTTCGTCATATTTTTCACTGGCTGGTGAATGAATATAGCGGGCAACCTTTAAAAATAAAAAACAAACTATTGGAACTTTTATTTTTAACCAACGGGATAGCATGGGAAAACGGCTTGAATACAGAAAATGAAGGAATAAGGTTTTTGGAAGACATCATGGCCATTGATGACATGAATGAACTCAAATTATATTGCAGTAAGTATATAGAAAAAACCGCCGCCCAAATCAATGCAAATCGCAGCAGCAAAAGCGGAGGCCTTATTGCAAAAGCCAAGGAGTATATAAAAACCAATTACGGAAAGCCTATTACCTTAGAGGACTTGTCCATGGAACTTAATTTAAGCCCCCAGTATTTCAGCAAACTGTTTAAGGAAGAAACAGGGGAAAACTTTATTGACTATTTAACGGGAATCCGAATCAAGATCGCAAAAGATTTATTGAAAAGGGATGACTTAAGTATAAAAGAAATATGCTATCAAATCGGTTATAACGACCCCAATTATTTCAGCCGAATCTTTAAGAAAATTGTGGGCGTAACACCTACCGAGTATAGGGAGAACCTACACCAATAATAATTTACTTATATATGAATACGTATTTATTGTAAGGGGTTGTCGCACAATAAATATCCATTTAGGCCGCATCAACGTAACGTCATAACAATTTATCCATATATGAATCCGTATCCGGTGTAGGGGCGATTCAAGAATCGCCCGTAGGATAGGTAAATATTATGTCTTGTGCGGCAGCCCCGTAGAAATACCCCATAATAGTAGGGGCGACCTGTGGTCGCCCGCAAAATGGTCACCCGCAAAGGAGGCATAAATATGCATTGCCTAAAAAAAATAAATATTGCTGTTTTCATCATCATCTTTATTTTATTCATGCTTACCTCATGTACAAAACCGGACCAAACCGATGAACATACAAAAGAGGATAAAATCTTACTGGGCTTTGCCATGGATACCCTTGTTCATGAGCGTTGGCTCAGGGACAGGGAAATCTTTGTATCACGAGCAAAAGAGCTTGGTGCGGAGGTCATTGTCCAGACAGCCAATAGTGACAGCGAGGAGCAAAAAAATCAAGTCCAATACCTTTTGGACCAAGGGATTGACGTACTGGTTCTGGTACCCCATGACTATGAGAAAGCAGCGGAAATGGTCCGTATGGCAAAAGCCAGAGGCGTGAAAGTAATATCCTATGACAGGCTTGTTCGGGAAGCTCAATGCGATTTATATATTTCCTTTGATAATATTCAGATTGGCAAGCTTATGGCACAAACCATATTGAAGCATGTAAGCAAAGGAAATTATTTAATCCTCAATGGATCGCCAACGGATTACAACTCCTTTATGTTTCATGAAGGGTATATGAGTGTACTGAATCAGGAAATAAAAAACGGCAATATAAAGATTATCGGCGAAACATGGGTCAGAAATTGGCTTTATGAAGAAGCATTCCAATTTGTTGACGAGACCATACGTGCCGGAAAGTCCGTGGATGCAATTATAGCGGCAAATGACACCTTAGCGGCGGCAGCCATTGATGCATTAACCGAAAACAGAATGACAGGGAAGGTAAAAGTGGTAGGCCATGATGCGGATTTGGAAGGATGTCAAAAGATTGTAGAAGGAACCCAGCTTGCCACCATTTATAAACCCATCGATGAAATTGCGGGAAAAGCGGCCGAATATGCGGTTAACATGGCCAAAGGCGGAATGGTGCAGGCAGAAGACACCATCAATGACGGGAAATATAACATACCGTTTTACAAAATTGAGCCGGTTCTGGTGACTAAAGAAAACATGGTAGAAATCATTATAAACAGTGGTTTTCACAGACTGGAAGACATCTATATCAATGTCCCCAAAGACCAATGGCCGACCGCTCAGTAATTTACAGAAGAAACTATATTTACGGGCGACCACAGGTCGCCCCTACACCAATAACCATTTATCCATACTATGAATGGTATCCTAACTGTAGAGGCGACCTGTGGTCGCCCCTACACCAATAACCATTTATCCATACTATGAATGGTATCCTAACTGTAGAGGCGACCTGTGGTCGCCCCTACACCAATAACCATTTATCCATACTATGAATGGTATCCTAACTGTAGAGGCGACCTGTGGTCGCCCGCATACACCTCATATTGTAGGGACACCATATATGGTGTCCGAAATGAATTTTTCGCATAAACGGACGCCATGTATAGCGTCCCAACAGCTGTTGTAAAATGAGTAACCTGTGCCTATCCATTGCAAAAAAGGTATCAATTGCTGTAGAGGCGACCTGTGGTCGCCCGCATACACCTCATATTGTAGGGACACCATATATGGTGTCCGAAATGAATTTTTCGCATAAACGGACGCCATGTATAGCGTCCCAACAGCTGTTGTAAAATGAGTAACCTGTGCCTATCCATTGCAAAAAAGGTATCAATTGCTGTAGGGGCGACCTGTGGTCGCCCGCATACACCTCATATTGTAGGGACACCATATATGGTGTCCGAAATGAATTTTTCGCATAAACGGACGCCATGTATAGCGTCCCAACAGCTGTTGTAAAATGAGTAACCTGTGCCTATCCATTGCAAAAAAGGTATCAATTGCTGTAGGGGCGACCTGTGGTCGCCCGCATACACCTCATATTGTAGGGACATCACACATGGTGTCCGGTAAGGACTTTTTTCACCTTAAAAAAGTCCTTATTTTTTTTTGCCAAACTCAACCAAAAGCAATAAAGTGCAGATGAAGGTTAAGTATGTACAGGCAAGGCTGTGGTACAATTACATCAAGAAAGGCGAAAGCCTATAAAAAGAAGGAGGAATTTACAATGAAACGATTCATAACGGTGATTCTTTCACTATTGATGTTAACAGCGGTGTTTGCAGGATGTGCATCCAATACATCCACAAATACAGGAGGCAAAACAAGCGGAAAGGTAGATATCGGTATTGTCTTGCCAACAAAAGACGAACCAAGATGGGTACAGGACGAAACAAGATTTAAGGACGCACTCAAAAATACGGATTATTCGGTAGAAATTTTATTCAGCCAAGGTTCACCTGCAAAAGAAAAAGAAAATGTAGAAGCATTAATTGCAAAAGGAATAGAGGTATTGATTATATGTCCTCAAGACGGCGATGCGGCAGCCGCTGCTGTTGAAGCGGCTAAGCGGGAAGGCATTAAGGTCATCTCCTATGACCGGTTAATCACCAACACCGATGCCATTGATTATTATGTAACCTTCGACAGCGTAGCCGTAGGTGAAGCACAGGCACAGTATTTGGTAGATAAGGCAGAAGGAAAAGGCAACCCGCTTTACTTGTATGCCGGTGCAGCTTCCGACAACAATGCATTTCTTTTCTTTGAAGGAGCATGGAACGTATTGCAGCCTAAAATTGCCGACGGAACTTTTGTCATTAAGAATTCCGATCAGGCAGTAGCTTTGCAGGATAAAGCAACGCTGACACGTGAAGAAATGAGTAAAATTATCGGACAGGTAACCACTAACTGGGACTTTAACGAGGCAAAAAATAAGGCGGAAGCTCATTTAACCGCAGCTGGGGCACAAGATAAAGGAAACGTATTTATATTAGCACCCAACGACGGTACGGCCCGTTCCATTGCAGATGCATTCAAAGCCGATGCGGCTGTAAAGAGTTATGTTATCACAGGTCAAGATGCGGAAAAAGCTTCTATCCAGTATATTATCGACGGAAAGCAGTCTATGACCGTATTTAAGGATGTACGTACCTTGGTGAAGGACGCCATCGATATGGCAGTTGCTTTGCTGGGCGGTACCACACCGGAAACAACCGGTTCATATGACAACGGAAGAATTGAAGTCAAGGCAAAACAAACGGAAGTTATTGTAGTGGACAAGGAAAACGTAAAAGCAGCATTAATCGATTCAGGATACTATAACGCTTCCGAATTTACAGGCCTATAATAAATTCAATAAAAAGGTCAAGTTGAATAGTGATAGCAATGCCTGTCACTATTCAACTTCTTTTCAATCAGTCCGGAAAAAGGAGGGTACGCGGCTATGAATGAAAATATATTGGAAATGAGAAATATCACAAAAGAATTTCCCGGCGTAAAAGCTTTGAATAATGTCAATTTCAAAGTAAAAAGAGGAGAGATTCATTGTCTTGTGGGGGAAAACGGAGCCGGTAAATCTACACTTATGAAAGTGTTAAGTGGCGTTTACCCTCATGGAGAATATAAAGGGGATATTGTTTTTAACGGTGAAGTACAGAAATTTTCCAATGTAAGGGATAGTGAAAAAGCCGGTATTGCCATTATTTATCAGGAACTGGCATTGGTTCCGGAAATGACGGTATATGAAAACATCTATTTAGGCCATGAAATCAAAAAAGGTTCGGTCATTGACTGGAATGAAACTATCGTACAGGCAACTAAAATGTTGAAAAAGGTAAAATTGGACGTCAATCCCGAAACCAAGGTAAAAAACCTGGGTGTGGGCCGGCAGCAGTTAATTGAAATCGCAAAAGCATTAAGCAAAAACGTGCAGTTGTTAATTTTGGACGAGCCTACGGCGGCATTGAATGAGGATGACAGTGAAAACCTGTTAAATTTATTGAAAGAGCTTAAGACACAAGGAATTACTTCCATTATGATTTCACACAAATTAAAAGAAGTAATTGCCATTGCGGATACGGTAACGGTTTTACGGGACGGACAGACCATTTGCTCTTTGGACGCCCGAAAAGGAGAAATATCCGAAAATATCATTATAAAAAATATGGTTGGCCGAGAAATCGATAATATTTATCCTAAAAGAGATTGTAAACCTTCCGAAGAAACGATTTTGCAGTTGAAACATTGGAGCGCCTATGATACAAGCCTGGGAAGGGAAATTTTAAAAGACATCAACATTCATGTGAAAAAAGGCGAGATTGTCGGTATAGCAGGACTCATGGGGGCAGGACGTACGGAACTGGCACAAAGCATTTTTGGGAACCCGAAAAAATATAAATTGAAGGGTGAACTGTTCATTAACGGAGAAAAAAAGGTCTTCAAGCATCCCAGTGACGCCATCCGCGCAGGGGTTGCCTATGTCACCGAAGACAGAAAAGGCGACGGCCTAATATTAATACAGGATATTAAGCAGAACATTTCCATCAGCAACTTGAAATCCATCGCAAAAAACGGGATCATTAATCAAAACGAAGAAATCAAGATTGCCAATGAATATAAAGCATCTTTTAATATTAAAGCACCGACGATTGAACAAAAAGTAGGAAACCTAAGCGGAGGGAATCAACAAAAGGTTTCCTTGGGCAAGTGGTTATTTACCAAGCCCAAGATATTAATTTTGGATGAGCCTACAAGGGGTATCGACGTTGGCGCAAAGTTTGAAATATATACCATTATGAATGAACTGGTGGCACAAGGTATGAGTATTATCATGATTTCATCCGAATTACCGGAAGTATTGGGTATGAGTGATAGGATATACGTGGTATCGGAAGGAAGAATTACAGGGGAATTGCCAATTGAAGAAGCCACTCAGGAAAAAATTATGGAATTGGCTACAAAGGAGGGATAATGATGAAAAAGAATATCCGTGAATACGGAATGTATATTGCTTTAGTCTTTATCATGGCGGTGTTTTCATTCATGACCGACGGGCTGTTTATTTCATCACGAAATATCAGCAATTTGATTAATCAGATGGGATATATCGCCGTGCTTGCAGTGGGGATGACATTAGTCATTGTCATCAGGCATACCGACTTGTCGGTTGGATACGTGGCAGGTTTTTTGGGAGCGGTGGCAGCCATTTTGCTGACCAAAATGGAAATTCCCGTTTTTATAACCATTCCCGTAATTCTTGTACTTGGTGTAATCATTGGACTGTTTAACGGATTTATGGTAGCCAAGTTGGGGATACCGGCCTTTGTGGCGTCCCTTGCAGGAATGTTGATTTTCAGAGGGGCACTTTTACAGGTAACCGAAGGAACAGGAACAATTATTATCAGTAACAAAATCTTTAATGCCATAGGAAACGGATTTATACCGGACATAGCGAATTTGCCGGGGGTTCACTTACTAACCCTGATTTTAGGAGCATTGGCTATCGTATTGTATGTCTGGAGCGAACTAACCAACAGAAGGAACAAGAAAAAATACAACTTTGACGTTATATCACCGGGAATGCTGACAGCAAAAATGATACTGGTGTCGGCAGTGATATCCTATGTTACCTGGATTCTTGCCAAATATAACGGACTTTCATGGACCGTGGTCATTGTCATTGCCGTTGTAGCCGTCTACCATTTTATTACCACCAAAACGGTGCTGGGAAGGCATATTTATGCAGTGGGCGGAAACCCGGAAGCCGCCCAATTAAGCGGTATTAACGTCAATAAAATAACTTATATTGTATTTGGCTCAATGGGTATGCTTGCCGCATTATCGGGCATTTTATATACTTCCCGTTTACAGTCGGCAACCACTACGGCAGGCGCATTATTTGAATTGGACGCCATTGCAGCGGCCTATGTAGGCGGTGTATCGGCAGCCGGCGGAGTGGGGAAAGTAACCGGATCCATTATCGGTGCATTGGTTATGGCTTCCCTTTCAAGCGGTATGAACCTGATGGGGGTAGGCATTTCGTACCAATACATTATCAGAGGTATGGTACTTGCCCTGGCGGTAATATTCGACGTCGCCACACGCAAAAAAGTGGCATAGGTTATTATATACCATTATAAAGCGGATAATTTATACCGTAGTAATGAATATCCATTATTCCTACCATAATGTATATGCCTCAATCGTAGGGACGCCATACATGGCGTCCGTATTCTGTTTATCACAAAAAAATACCCATTCTTTTTTACCTATTTACATATCCTTGCCATTCATGTTAAAGTAATATATAGTGAAGTGCAAAAAATCAATCAAGGAGAACAATATCATATATGATGAACAGGATAAAACAATCGCCGGTGATAATCACACTGGTCTTTGCCGTCATTCTTACCTATAGTGTATCTGCACAAGAGCAACCGTTTCAACATATTATCTTCGGCGACGTGGAAGCACAAGGAGCGAACTACTGGGCCAGAAACGCCATATATCAGATGGCGTCACGTTCCGTTATCAAAGGGGATGCAAATGGATACTTTCACCCTTTTTCACCTGTAACAAGGGAAGAAGTATTGGCTTTTCTGTATCGTCTGTTAGAAAGAGAGGCGGAAGCACAGCAGTTTGTCGAATATTATTTGAACAGGGATGTGTTTAGTGATCCGGGAGAGATACATAGCAAGTTTTGGTGGCTAGGCTATTTTATATTGGCCGAAAAGGACGGACTGATTACAAAAGAGGAACTGGAACATTCATTAAAAACTCAAAAGATGGACGGTCAACCGGTGCAACGGCAGGAAGTAGCGGTTTGGATTGCAAAATTATTAGAATTGGAACCGGTTTACAGCATGCAGGTTTATATCGATTCCTTTTCCGACGGTATGGAGATGGATCCGTTAAAAAGGCCGTATGTGGAATCGGTATTGAGAAACGGCATTATGAGCGGAAGCGAAGGACATATTCTGCCCAAGAATCATGTATTACGGGATCAGATGGCTCAATTATTGGTCAATATAGAACAGTATCTTTTATCAAAAGGAAGCCAACCGGTAAGAACAATGGATGAACTGTTAAGTCAGATGGATTTTGATTCCGTCTATAAGGGAACCGTCTATTTTTATGATCCGTATACGGAACAAATCATCGTTCGTTATCTAAGCAAATGGGAGAACAATAGTTGGTATCCGTTAACCGAACAAACTTATGTCGAACTTGCACTGCATCATGATACTCTTGTATTTTCGGAAGATAAAAAAATAACTCTTCACGACATTAACCGTTCCTTGCTTGATTGTGAAGCATATTTTGCCGTAAAAACGGACGGTGACGGCAATCAGCAAATACAATGTATTATTGTTGGAAACACGTGGACAAAAAATTTGGCTCAATAAAATGACGAAAAATGCCGATATATAATAATAAATGATGATGTACGTGAACAGCAATGGATTTACCAAAGGGGGAAGGATTATGAAAAACGTTATAACCGCTCTAATCGTATTTATATTGGCCTGGTTTTGCTTAAGTTATATTATATCAGGGCAGGGACAAGCTGCCGAAGGTACCGATACAACGGAAACGGTAACTTCACAAGTTTATGCACCTGAGATTGAATTGGTGGAACGTAGTATCAATGTGGAAAGAGGGTATAGAATTCAGATAACAGGTTCTTATTTTGCTAAGGGTGCAAGGGTTCTGTTCTTAGATCCCGGATACAGGCCAAAGCCCATTGATGCCGAAAAGGCAGCGGAGATGGAAGATGCGGTATTTGTCAATAGAAATTGGTTTCCTATAGAAGAATATGTTGAAGGATTAAATGTGGAAGTGTCGGCTGACGGAACTACCATTCTTGTGGATACGCCCAACGGTAGACCGTGGGAGGTTAGAAAATACTGCGTATTGGTAGTAAATCCCGATAAGCTGGCGGCTTACTGGAGTTACGGAATAACGGATATATTTACCAGTTTAACGGCTCCCAAGGTTCGAGCAAGGCTGGTGGATGACAGTTATATTGTTTTGCAGTGGGCGAAAGTAGAAGATGCGACGGAATATGAGGTTTACGTAGCAAAGAATCGATATATAACAAGTTCCCACATAGGGACGTATCTAGGAACTACCCCTTATACCAGTTTTATATACAGAGATTTGGAGCCCAATACTTCATACCGTTTTTATGTCAGAGCGGTTAACGAATTTGGTATTTCCGATTTTTCACAATATGCAAGAATAACAACCGACAGAACCGTTGTAAAATCGGAACCATACAGAACCAACAAAGGGACGGTAAAATCCCGAGCGGGGAATACGGTAACCGTAACATATCAACCTGTAGATTACAACAGAGAAAACATGATTGATTTGACCCAAGGGGATTTCTTAGGGTGTAATAGAATTGTGATTAGTATACCTGCTTCCATCATCTGTGACAATAAAGTAGGCGACATTTTTATCAAAGGGGAAGCACTGAATGTAAACTTTAGTCCCAACGTGTTCCAAAATTCGCGGATGGAAGGGAACAAGTCAAGAGAAAATGCAGGGGTAAAGCTGGAAATTATGCAGGTCAATGACAATTACAACTTGCAGGGCGGACAAAGCTTATTATCCCCCCAATATATGATACAAGCATATATGTATGTAAATGATCAAGTGATGCCTGTGGATACGTTAAATGGTACAATTCGGGTAGAATTTGCTTATGATTATCAAAAAGCGGCTTTAAGAAGGTATAATCATATCAACGTTCATCAGTATACTGAAGGCACATGGAGAGAGTTAAGCGGAACGACGAAAGACAATCATTACTATATGGCTGAAATTTATCAATTAGGTAAATATGCGGTAATAGGAAAAAGATAAAAGGGGTGATTGTAAATGCGAAAGAGAAAGATGATTTTAGCGGCAATCTTATGTATGTCAATGTTCATTTCAAGCATTCCGTTTCAAGAAACGGCGATTGCACAAAACTTTGTGGAAGGATATTTGGCACGCATAGAGCAAAGCGGTATTTGGATTGAAAAATACAGCGGCGAAACATCTTTTTACATGTTGGCTGCCAATGCGTCTTTTAGCATAGATACCGTACCGGTAACGATTAGCTATTTTAAACCGGGTATGGAAGTGTACGGATTGTTAAGAGGAAATGTAATTTATAAGCTGGAAGGCTATTCTACCGAAATACCGGGCTATGTTTCGGAGGGTTCCATTGTAAGGAAAGGTACCGTGAAAAGTTTTAATTTTAACAGCATTACCTTGCAGCTCCAGGCAGGGGTTCAGGAAACCTATTCCATATCGCCGGTGGCTTTTATTATCAAAGGCGGACAAAACATTCCATTAAGCTCTTTATATCCCGGCGACCAAGTAAAATTGTACTTTGATGACATCTATAATCCAATTGTGGTAAAAATCGAAGTACAAAATGAATCGGTTATGATTAAAGACTTGTGCAGGGGCGTAATATCCCGAGTGGATCCCATAAGAAATACTATCATATTCGATAGTTTAGAAACTTTTTCAAATGGTAAATGGAAAAAAATTAATACTTCAACGACGTTAGCTTATAACAATCAATTGCCCATTTATATGGCCGGTGAAAAGGTATCCGTCAATCATTTAAAATATCTCAGAGGAAGAACGGCGTACATGGCCGTAAAAGATTTTTTCGGAACCGGTCAAATTGAGAAGATAGTGATTAAACAAAGTTATGAATCGTCACTGACTAACAAGATCAAAGAGGTGAATTACTATAATTCCACCTTTGAATTGGATAACGGAAGGATATTATCTTACAATGACGGAACCATTGTTATTAAAAACGGAAGATTATTGGACAAAGAGGCCATTAGTGAGGACCAGGATGTATTTATAGCCGGCGACGGGAAAAACGGAGAATTTATGGCGAATATTGTTTACGTATATAATGAAGAAATCAATCATACTGACATGACAAATTATATGCTCTATTATGGAAATGTTTATGCTTTACTTGAAGAAAGCTTTGAACTAAGGAGTATGTACAGTCTTCCGGCAAATGAGTGGATTGAGCCGGCGGAGAGAAGAAAAACCTTCTATTTTGACAGCGACGTCAGTGTATTTGATATGGATAATCAGACCATTTCTTCTGTCATGGACGAACTGGATTCCTATTACAAGGATGATTTATTTGAATATTTCTACGATTCTGAGTATGGATACAGATATGCATATGTCTATGCAGAAGGGGATCGGGTTTCCACCATTGCTTTCACATCCAAAAAGCAAAATGTAGAGTACTTACGTACAACCATCGGAACAGTAGTCAAGGTAGAAGACCATCCGATGGGGGGATGGCTGGTAACCTTGAAGAATGCTGCTGACTGGAGTGCACAGAAGAACAGCTGGATGCCTCGAAGCAGCGAGTTAACGGTTATCCTTGAGCAATCCGCTATTGTAAAAGACGGTAAAGCCATCTTACCTCAGGATATTAAGCCGGGCGACAGACTCTATATTGTACGCGAAGTGGACTACAGAGAACAAACAAGAGGCAGCAAAGCAACCTTTGTAATTGTCAAATAAGAATTAACGATATTCTACCGTCAATATTTTGTAAATATGCGGACGCCATGTATGGCGTCCCTACAAATGTAGTATGTGTCAACGTAGAAACAACTTGTACAAACTCAACCTTCATTTATTAAGGTAGGGGCGACCTGCGGTCGCCCGCAAAAAAGAAAGGGGGATTCTGTGAAAAAGTTTATAGCCCTTATTACACTATTCACCATGGTATTCTCATCCTATGTAACGTATGGTTCACCCCCTGGTTTTTCCGGTGGTGTCAATAATGAAAATGAATATGAAGAAATTGTATTTATCACAGGCAAGCCTATTAAATTTGTAGGTGAATATAAGGTTAAGGTGAACGAAAAAAGCGGCAAAAAAACCATTACATATACTTTTAATAAACTGAAGCCTGCAAGTTTACCGGTAGAAGCAAAGATGGACAAAAAAATCAAAATTACTATCGAATATGATAAAAACAATGATAAAGGTCAAACCATTACAAATACCACTGTTGATATGGACGAGAAAATAACCATTGGCAATGATGAATATCAACTTGAAAATATACAATTTTCAAAATCAGACATCATTGACAACCGGCCTGCCTCAGACTTTTACACGGGTAATTTTACCATCCGAAAGCAATATACTATTAACAAAAATCAAGGAAAAGTTGTTATAGAAGGGACAGGTACCAACGTAGGGTATGAGAACTTTTGGGGAAGTACCGAAACCCAACTGATTGATTACGTAATTAATTATGACAGAAAAATTTATCGAGGTGACCCTAAAAAGGAACCCAACAATTATGACGAGATATCCTGGACAGGAACCGTTAGCATTAAGACTTCGGACAGCGCAACGAAAAGCTTGCAGTACTGGCAAAACGAAGCCGGTTTATCCAGTTTCAACCGAGGCTATATCAGAGTGACCAACAGGGATGTGGTGTCGGAATATAGCTATAATCTGCCTAGAATGGTAAGAGCCCGTTATGGATATACGGTAGCGGATACCAGACTTGAATTACCGGATGAAAGCGGCAAGAGAAATACAGGCAGCGAGAAATTATCAAAAAGTATGTTGCCGCAAGTAGAGCATCTGATTGTTCCCAAGTTTAGGGATACCGGTGGTCATTGGGCTCAGGATTATATTGAAAAGCTTTATTCATTGGATGTATTTGAAGGAGAAAGCGAATTTTTTGTACCCGAGGCGCCCATGACACGCCAGGAATTCGCGCGAGCCGTTGTAAAGGCGTGTAACATAAGGTTGGATAGCGATACCAAAACGAAACCTTCTTCCGGGAGAAAAGCTTCCAAAGACCCGGTATTTACTGATGTTAATAGTAAAGATCCGGATTATGAGTACATTAAAGAAGCCGTCAATAAAGGAATCATTCAAGGACAATCGGATGGCACTTTTGCTCCTGGAGAGCCTTTGACAAGAGCTCAGGCTGCAACCATTTTTATAAGAGCATTAGGATTCCAGAACATGGCTCCCAATCCCGGTTATTTTACCTATTTTAACGATGATTATGACATACCGGATTGGGCAAGAGACAGTATCTACATGGCATCTGAAATTGGCATTATTCAGGGGGACGAGATGGGAAATATCAATCCTAACCGGGACATGACCCGAGCCGAGGCCTCGGCTATGTTAATACGATTTTTGGAATTTTTAGAAAAAGACTTGCAAAAAAATTACAGAGAAGAGATAATATATTATAAGTAGTATATAGGGGCGAACAATGTTCGCCCCAAAAAACAGAATGGAGATGTATGTCATATGTTCATTAAAAAGTTTGGTAACATCCGCAAATGGACCGTATTGTTCATTGTTGTCGCATTATTATTTACTTCCGGCGTTACGGGCTTAGGAGCGGAAGAAAAGAAGCAAGAAGACCCCAACATGAGATATCTAAATGCAATTAAACAGTATATTTTGGATCATTATAAAATGGATGTAACAGAAGCGGAATTATTTGAAGGTGCCGTTAGAGGGGTTATAGAAGAACATCCTGAATTGCTTAATAAGGCAGTGGAAGGTATGTTGAATTCGTTAGATGAACATAGTACCTATTTTAGTGAAGAAGATTATGACGATTTTTCTTCAGAGGTGGACGGGCAATTTGGCGGAATCGGTATCACCGTTAATAAGAAAGGTGAGTATATCACCATTGTTGCTCCTTTGGAAAATACACCCGGTGAGAGAGCAGGCTTAAAATCCGGTGATAAAATTATCTATGTAAACGGCCAGGACGTAACCAACAAAGACATCGACTTGGTATTGCCGCTTATGCGCGGCGAACCGGGTACTTCCGTGCAATTGGGCATAAAAAGAGACGGTGTTGATCAAATACTTTATTTTGACATCGTACGTGAACTCATAAAGGTTAACCCTATCACCCATAAAGTGCTGGAAGACAACATTGGTTACATTCAAATACAAACGTTTAATGCCAACACCAATGAGTATATAACAAAAGCACTGGAAGAATTTGACGCCCAGGGAATAACCGACCTTATTATTGATATCCGATACAACACCGGTGGTTCGCTTTACCAGGTGGTTGAAGTTGCAAAGCATTTTGTGCCGAAAGGACCTATTGTAAGTATAGAGTATAAAGATCCCAATCGTAACGAAACCTTTTATTCGGATTTGGAAAAAACCAAATATAATTTAGTGGTTCTGGTCAATGAATGGAGTGCCAGTGCGTCGGAAATCCTTGCAGGCGCCATTCAGGATACAAAAGCAGGGAAAATAGTAGGTGTAACAACATATGGAAAGGGAACCGTTCAGGAATTGCTTCCGCTGAAAAAGGGCGGAGCCATGAAACTTACCATTGCAAGATATCTGACGCCCAGTGGAAAGGCGATTCACGGTATAGGAATACAGCCGGATGTTGAGGTAAAGAACAAAACACGTAAATTGGATGTAAGTACTTTAGAAAAACTTGAAGTATCCAGAAAGATTACTTTGAACGATACGGGAAAAGACGTATTAGCAGCCGAACAAAGGCTCAATATATTAGGCTATGACGTAGGAGAGCCGGATGAAGTATTTGATGAAAAAACCTGTGAGGCAGTTAAAAGTTTCCAAAGAGACAATAATTTATTCCCTTATGGCGTGTTGGATATTACGACACAAATTTATCTGGACAACGCAATGCTGGATGTGGAAATAACAGAGGACGAACAGTTAAAAACCGCGATAGAAATATTAAAGTCAAAAGACAGTACATCTGATGGAAGCATTTAATTTAATTGATGAATATTATGGAAAAAACATTGTGAAAAGGCTTAGAGCCTGTTAACGAAGTGGAGGGACAGCCACATCACCTGTTTGAGCGATAGCGAGTTTGATGTGGCCCGACACAAGTTTACAGGCTCTTTGCCTTGTAGCTTCAGTTTTTGGAATAATATTCATTAATTGAAGAATACAGATTTAGGAATATATGAATCCCCATTTATTTTATTTTTCCGAACACTTTTTATTATTCTGTTCCTTAAATATATAATCATCCAAATCCTCTTTATGTTTTTCTTGTTTTTTATCTACCGATTTATCTATAGGCTTACCGTTTGGAATATCCTTTTTATTTTTTTGCATCTTTTACCTCCTGTTCTTGATATAATATTGCCTTAAACGTGTTCGGTGTAATGACAAATTTACGGGCGAACACTGTTCGCTCCTGCAAAAATGAATGTTGTCTTTGAATACCGATTATTCTTATGATATTGTAGACGCTGCATATGTAGGGACGCCATATATGGCGTCCGTCTATGAATCTATTAATTTCGAACACCATGTATGGGTGTCCCTACATTGAATACAGATTTATATCATGAATAAATTATATTTATTATATTCCTTTCTTCCATCATCTATGTATCATTTTTACAAGGCAAAAACTTTTTCTTAATAATTTTGGTATAACTTCTAAAATAACGGAATAGAATCATATATATATTTTAGAAATTTATTAGAAAGGTGGTCTTTTGCGCATGAAAAAAATCATATGCATCGTGGTTACCATGCTGTTGTTTATAGTATCAGCCTCAGGCTGCACTTTTGAACCCATTGACGACCAACCTTCGGAGAGCTCGCAAAAACAGCAAGAGGGTGAGGCTCAGGCAACAAGCAGTACCATGATTGCTGAAGCGGATGTTCAAACAAAAGCGGAAAAGACAATATTAACCCTTTATTTTGCCAATAAAGAAGCAACAAAGCTGGTACCTGAAAAAAGATTCATTCCAAAGGACCAAATGCAGGATTTGCAGATGTCTGCCGAAACAGCCATGAAAGAATTGTTCAAAGGCCCCATAAGCGGGAACCTGGTCAGCCCATTTCCTACAGGCGTAGAAGTACCTACCGTAAAAGTGGAAAACGGTTTGGCGATTGTTGATATTACTAAAAATTTTGTGAAAAAGCATCCGGGAGGTTCAACAGGGGAAGAATTAACGGTTTATTCCATTGTTAATACTCTTACCGGGATTAACGGTATTAAAAAAGTTCAATTTACCATAGAAGGCAAAAAGGAGCCGGAATTCAAGGGACATCTGGAATTTGATAAGCCCTTTACGGTGAATCCGGACATTGTAGCGCAACAGTAGGTTTATTTATATATAAAAAAATATAAAAAAATCATGGTAAAACCTTGTTTTAAATGAGGGAAACGTGGTATATTAAATATGACAAAGCATATTAAAACAAAAAAAGAGGAACAATGGAGGAGATAGTATGGCAAAATACGAATGTCTAGCATGTGGTTACATTTATGATCCTGAAGTAGGAGATGTGGAGGGTGATATCGAGCCCGGAACAGCATTTGAAGATTTACCGGATGATTGGGTATGTCCTTTATGCGGAGTCGGTAAAGATCAATTTGAAATGATTGAAGAATAAATGATAAATAATTAAGATGTAAGTTCTTTCATGAAAAAACACTCATAGTCAATATGAGTGTTTTTTTGTTGTATTTTTTCCGGTTGTATAATCAAAAGAATACAGGGAAAGATATATTAATGTGATTTAGTAAATAAAAACAGGGAGAATATTATGGGTGACAAGGTAAGAGGGAATTTGATTATTATAGGCGGAGCCGAAGATAAAGAAAATGATTGTACCATATTAAAAAAAGTAGTTGAAGTAGCAGGAGGGGCCGATGCACATCTGGTGGTATTCACGACTGCCACTCAAATGCCTCAAGAAGTAGGGGAACAATATAAACAAGTATTTTTAAAACTGGGCGTGAAAACCATATCATTATTAAATGTAGATTGTAGGGAAGATGCAAACGATCCGAAAAATGTGAAAATCATAGAAGAAGCAACGGCAATATTTTTTACAGGAGGAGATCAGTTAAGGATAACAAGCATTTTAGGAGGAACATTAACCAATCAGGCATTGCATGATGCCTATCAAAAAGGCACGTTAATCGTCGGTACCAGTGCGGGGGCATCGGTCATGAGCAGTACCATGATTGTAGAAGGTAATAATAATAATCCTGCAAGAAAATGTACTTTAAAAATGGCTCCCGGCCTTGGATTATTAGAAGAGGCAATCATCGACCAGCATTTTGACCAAAGAGGCAGAATCGGGAGACTGCTTTGCGGTGTTGCGGAAAATCCCTATATGCTTGGCATAGGAATTGATGAAGATACTGCAATTCGAGTATATCCGGAAGATTATTTTGAAGTCATCGGTTCAAATTCCGTTACCGTTTTGGACGGAAGAACCATAACCCATTCCAATGTATCCGAGTCAAAACCGGACGAATTGCTGGCAATATCCAATGTAACACTGCATGTCATTCCTCAGGGATATATATTTGATATGAAAAGCAGGAGCATGAAGGGACAAAACATTAAGTCAAAGCAGAAATAACATTTGCTTAAAAATCGGGAGGAAAACTTAATGGAAATTTTAGATATACAGTGTTTGCGAGGAAGAAATATCTATTCCCACAAACCTGTAGTACGACTTATTGTTGACCTTGGTGATTATTATGATATACCTACCAAAGATATTAACGGCTTTAATGAAAATCTTATTGTGTTGCTGCCGGGGATAGGCAGACATCAATGTTCGTTGGGATATGACGGAGGCTTTTTAGAAAGACTAAAGGAAGGAACGTATCTGGCACATGTTGCCGAGCACATCATTCTTGAACTTCAGGCAATGGCAGGATATGACGTAAGCTATGGGAAGGCTAGGATATGGAAAGAGCCCAATATATATTATATCGTATGTCAGTACCTGAATGAAAAATATGCGGTAGAAGCGGCAGGATTAGCAGTTCAAATGATCAATGCACTTATTGAAAATCGTCCTATTGATATTACGGAACGCATAAACGATATGAAAAAAGTTGCCATAGAATATGAATTAGGCCCCAGTACAAAAGCCATTGTAGAGGAAGCAGTCAAACGGGGTATCCCTGTCACACGACTGGGCCATGAAAGCCTTATACAACTGGGATACGGGAAATATCAGAGAAGAATACAATCTACGCTGACGGATGCAACTGCCTGTATTACTGCAGATATTGCCAGTAATAAATTGTTGACCAAACAAATCTTAACCGATTATGATATTCCCGTACCGGTAGGCGATATTGCTTATACCGAAGAATCTGCCGTACAACTGGCAAGAAAAATAGGAATGCCGGTTGTGGTGAAGCCTTATGACGGAAACCAGGGAAAGGGTGTAGTATTAAATATAAGAAATGAAGAACAATTAAGGCAGGCATTTCGGACGGCATTGAATTTCAGTAATGCAGTGATGGTGGAAGAATATGTGGCAGGAAATGACTATAGGATTCTTGTGGTAGGCGATAAGGTAAGTGCCGTATCACAGCGGTTTGCGGCTTGCGTCATAGGGGACGGAAAAAGCAGCATTCGACAATTGGTACAGAAGGAAAACAGGAATCCTTTAAGGGGCGAGGGGCATGAAAAGCCTCTTACACAATTGAAAATTGATGACATTAGTATGGACTTGTTGAGGAAACAAGGATTTACCGAAGAATCCGTGCCTGCCAAAGGACAAACGGTATATCTAAGGGAAAACGGCAATTTAAGTACAGGTGGTACGGCTGCGGACAGAACCGACCAAATTCACCCCTACAATGCTCAAATTGCCGTACAGGCAGCAAAGGCTATCGGACTTGATATAGCAGGAATTGACATTACATCGCCTGATATATCGGTACCGCTATATCAAAACGGGGGCAAGGTCATAGAAGTAAATGCCGCACCCGGTATACGAATGCATCTATACCCTTCGGAAGGGAAACCGCGCAATGTTGCAAAAGACATCGTAGATATGCTGTTTCCGAAATATAAACCCTTTACAATACCTATTGTAGCAGTAACAGGAACCAACGGGAAAACCACTACTACGCGGATGATATCTCAGATTTTACAAGTCTTAGGATTAATTGTAGGAATGACCACAACAAACGGTATTTATATCAACGGCCGATGTATTCAGAAAGGGGATACTACAGGCCCGTATAGCGCAAGAATGCTATTAGGCAATAAGGAAATTGAAGCAGCTGTATTGGAAACAGCCAGAGGCGGAATCGTCAAAAGGGGATTGGGCTATGACCTGGCGGATGTAGGGGTCATAACCAACATTAGCGAAGATCATTTAGGACTGGATAATATTCATACCATAGAAGATTTGGCCTTTGTAAAAGCTTTGGTATTGGAGGCTGTAAAACCGGAAGGGTATGCGGTAATGAACGCAGATGACCCTATGGTGCTGAGTATTGTACCAAGAGTAAAAAGCAAAATTATATTTTTTTCAAAATATTACGATAACCCTGTTATAGCGGAACATCTTCGCAAAGGCGGCAGGGCGGTATATATCAAGGAAAATATTATTGTAATCAGTGAAGGCAAACAAGTAATACCGGTGATAAATATCAAAGACATACCTGCCACTTACGGCGGAAAAATTGAATGTAACGTAGAGAACAGCATGGCAGCCGTAAGTGCGGCTTTTGGGTTAAATGTTCCGGTTGATGCCATCATGAAAGGTTTAAAACTTTTCAAAGCCGATATCCACACCAATCCGGGAAGATTTAATCTTTTTGAAATATCGAACTTTAAAGTATTGGTAGATTATGGACACAATTTGGCATGCTATAAAGAAGTCATTAACACGGCCGGAAACATCGGGTACAAACGACTTGTAGGCATCATCGGAATGCCCGGTGACAGATTATCAGAGCATATAAAGGCAGTGGGAGAATTATCAGGGAAAAGTTTTCATAAGGTGTATATCAAAGAAGATATGGATTTGCGCGGCAGAAAACAAGGTGAAGTAGCAAATATTCTTTTAGAAGGAGTTTTGCAGGGGAATATTTCCAGGGAAATGGTAGAGATTATTTACGACGAGGTAGAGGCCTTGAAAAAGGCAATATTAGACGCACATCCCGGTGATATGATTGTCATATTTTACGAAAATTTTGAAAGAGTGCTTCAATGTATTGAAGAAATAAAAGCGGATTTAAATAAGCGCAGTCACTTCAATTTTGTCATGCTTCAACAGTCTACGGGTTAAAAAAGTTAATGTATGTACTGTATTTGTAGGGACGCCATACATGGCGTCCGAAATTGGTACATTCGTAGGCGGGGCTGTCGCACAAGCGGGCAGGCATGGAAACCTGCCCCTACATATTGCGTTTATACCATTTTGATTAGCAATATATTGTAGGGGTCGGTCTCCGTGCCGACCCGATTCTATCTTGTGCGACATCCCCCTACAATGAATACAGTCTTAGATCTACAGGAACATATATTCATCCTGTCATAGGTACATTTTTCTGAAAAAAATCCTTGACAACCATTTACGTCAATGATAAAATACCATAGTGTGTAAACTTGTATAATAATATAATGGCATAATTAATATTATATGAATTGAAATTCCAGATAAGAATATTTTTAATTTCTTTCGTTGTCATTTTTGCAATCGGGGGGGATAATACTTCGATGTTAGATGAACTCAAGACTGCAAATAAAGTGATTGGAATTAAGCAGGCTACCAAAGCCGTTGAATCAGGAAAAGCAAAAAAAGCTTTTATAGCAAAAGATGCCGATTCCAAAGTTGTGGATCCGTTCAAACAGCTTTGTGATAATAAATCCGTGATTATAGAATATGCTGAAACCAAAAAAGAATTAGGAAAAGCCTGCGGAATTGATGTAGGCGCCGCAGTGGCAGTAATCATTTAAGAATTGCTTGGAATGAAATGTAGGGACACCATATATGGTGTCCGAAATCCATGCAACATTTATATTCGGACGTGCTATGTATGACGTCTGTGCAAAGTGGAGTTGCAGTAATTAATGATAAAATTAAGACATAGGTGCGGCCTAATCAGTAAAAAATGAAAACGTAGGTGCGGCCTAATCAGTAAAAAATGAAAACGTAGGTGCGGCCTAATCAGTAAAAATAAAGATATAGGTGCGACCTAATCAATAAAAATGAAATTGTAGGGGCGACCTGTGGTCGCCCGCTGATAAATGCAAAATTTAGTTGTTAGCTTTAAGCTTGCAATTAAAATAAATCTCATACTAAAATTCTATTAAGATTGGGGGTGTATGGATGCCGACCTTTAATCAGTTAGTAAGGAAAGGTAGAAAAACGGTAGAGAAAAAATTAACCGCACCTGCTCTTCAAAAAGGGTTTAATGCGTTGAAGAAAATATCTACCGACCAAAGCTCGCCGCAAAAAAGAGGGGTATGTACAGTCGTTAAGACAATGACTCCCAAAAAGCCTAACTCGGCGCTTAGAAAAATCGCCAGAGTAAGACTTACCAACGGAATAGAAGTATCAGCATATATTCCGGGGATAGGACATAACCTTCAGGAGCATAGCGTTGTTTTAATCAGAGGCGGTAGAGTAAAAGACCTTCCCGGTGTAAGATATCACATTATCAGAGGAACTTTGGACGCTTCCGGAGTTGCCAACAGAAAACAGGGACGGTCAAAATACGGTGCAAAGAGACCGAAATAAGAAAAATAAAACGGAATCAACTACATTCGTGCGCAAGCACGGAAGAATCACAAAGGTGCGACGTACGAAGTTTATATATAGAATGATCCATATAGAAATTTCGAAGTCCGCACTGACAGCCGCTCCATGCAGGAATGAAGGAATTCATTTCTGTACAGCGTGTTGAGTACCTGTGATAATGATTTATCGCGCAAAGGAGGGAAGGATAGTGCCAAGAAAAGGATATGTTGCAAAAAGAGATGTATTACCCGATCCGGTATATAACAGTAAGGTTGTTACAAAGTTAATTAACCAGGTTATGAAAGACGGTAAGAAGGGTATAGCACAAAAGATTGTTTATGGTGCATTTGAAATCGTCAAAGAAAAAACCGGCAGAGATCCGCTTGAAGTATTCGAAGAAGCCATGAACAATGTGATGCCTGTATTGGAAGTAAAGGCAAGAAGAGTGGGTGGTGCTACTTATCAGGTTCCTGTAGAAGTAAGACCTGATAGAAGACAGACATTGGGATTACGATGGCTGACACTTTATGCACGTAGCCGCGGAGAAAAAACCATGAAAGAAAGGCTGGCGGCGGAAATTATGGATGCCGTTAATAATACAGGCGGAGCTGTGAAGAAAAGAGAAGATACACACAAAATGGCAGAAGCAAACAAAGCTTTTGCACATTATAGATGGTAATATTGTAACAATCGTTAAGCAATTGTTAGAGAAAGGAGACCTATTGTGCCTAGAGCATTTCCATTAGAAAAAACAAGAAATATTGGAATTATGGCTCACATTGATGCAGGGAAAACCACTACTACCGAAAGAATTTTATTCTATACCGGTAGGGTTCATAAAATCGGGGAAACCCACGAAGGTAATGCTACTATGGACTGGATGGAACAGGAGCAGGAAAGAGGTATTACCATTACTTCTGCTGCTACTACTGCTCAATGGAAAGGTCATAGAATCAATATCATAGACACACCAGGGCACGTTGATTTTACTGTTGAAGTTGAGAGATCCCTTAGGGTTCTTGATGGTTCAGTTACGGTTTTTTGTGCCAAGGGAGGTGTAGAACCGCAGTCCGAAACGGTATGGCGTCAAGCGGATAAATACGGCGTCCCCCGTATGGCTTATGTTAACAAGATGGATATTCTTGGTGCCGACTTTTATAATGTTGTAAAAATGATGAAAGAACGGTTAAAATGTAATGCCGTACCTATTCAATTACCGATAGGCAGGGAAGATACATTTAGAGGGATTATCGATCTTGTTAATATGAAAGCTTATATATATTATGATGATTTAGGAAAAGATATTCGCGAGGAAGAGATTCCTGAAGATATGAAGGAGCAGGCTGAAGAATATCGTACAGCCCTTATTGAAGCAGTTGCCGAACAAGATGAGGAACTGATGATGAAGTACCTTGAAGGCGAAGAATTAACCATCGATGAAATCAAGGCGCAAATCAGAAAAGCTACCATTACAAACACAATGGTACCTGTACTTTGCGGTACGTCATACAGAAATAAGGGTGTACAAAGACTGTTGGACGCAATTGTGGATTACATGCCGTCGCCGGTTGACATACCTCATATTAAAGGTGTTATTCCGGAAACAGGCGAGGAAGCTGAACGGCCTTCAAGCGATGATGAACCGTTTAGTGCTTTGGCGTTCAAAATTGCGACTGACCCTTATGTTGGTAAGCTTTGCTTCTTTAGAGTATATTCCGGTACCTTGAACTCCGGTTCTTATGTGTTGAACTCAACAAAAGGACATAAGGAACGTATCGGACGTCTTCTTCAGATGCATGCAAACCATAGGGAAGATATAGAAACGGTTTATGCAGGGGACATTGCTGCAGCCGTGGGTTTAAAAAATACAACCACCGGCGATACTTTGTGTGATGAAAAGAGTCCGATTATTCTTGAATCCATGGAGTTCCCGGAACCTGTTATAAGGGTAGCTATTGAGCCGAAGACAAAAGCAGGCCAGGAGAAAATGGCCATTGCTCTTTCCAAGCTGGCTGAAGAAGATCCTACATTTAAGACTTATACGGATGAAGAAACCGGTCAGACAATCATTGCCGGTATGGGTGAACTTCACCTTGAAATTATTGTTGACCGGCTTTTGAGAGAATTCAAAGTAGAGGCCAATGTAGGTAAGCCTCAGGTAGCTTATAAAGAGACCATTAGAAAATCGGTTAAAATTGAGCATAAGTATGCAAGACAGTCCGGTGGTAAGGGTCAATACGGACATGTATTCCTTGAACTGGAGCCGTTGGAACGTGGTAAAGGTTATGAATTCGTCAACAAGATTGTGGGCGGTGTTATTCCGAAAGAATACATTCCTGCCGTTGACGCCGGTGTACAAGGTGCTATGCAGACCGGTGTACTGGCCGGCTACAACGTAGTTGACGTAAGAGTAACCTTATATGACGGTTCTTATCACGAAGTGGACTCTTCGGAAATGGCATTTAAGATTGCTGCTTCCATTGCTTTTAAGGAAGGATGCAAGAAAGCCGATCCGGTGCTCTTAGAGCCTATTATGAAGGTAACCGTCAATGTTCCTGAGGAATACATGGGTGACGTCATGGGTGACCTGAATTCCAGAAGGGGACAAATTCAAGGTATGGAAGCAAGAGCCGGTGCTCAGGAAATAACGGCTTTTGTACCGTTGGCTGAAATGTTTGGTTATGCAACGGACTTGCGTTCCAGAACACAAGGTAGAGGACAATATACCATGGAACCAAGTCACTATGAAGAAGTTCCAAAGCAGATTCAGGAAAGTATTATCAGTGCACGAGCAAAAAAAGAGGAGTAATGAAAAATAATATTGCAATTTAAAAAGATTCATAATAAAATATAAAAAAAACCATAACTAAAAAATAACTATAATATTGAAATTGAACATTGAGTTGTCAATTTCAATTACACAAAGAGGGAGGATTATAAAAATGGCAAAGGCAAAATTTGAAAGAACAAAACCACATGTTAACATTGGTACGATTGGTCACGTTGACCACGGTAAAACAACTTTAACAGCTGCTATTACAAAGGTATTGGGCTTACAAGGTAAAGCACAATTTACAGATTATGAACAAATTGATAAAGCACCGGAAGAAAAAGAAAGAGGTATTACAATTAATACTTCTCACGTTGAGTATGAAACCGATAACAGACACTATGCTCACGTTGACTGTCCGGGACACGCTGACTATGTTAAGAACATGATTACCGGTGCAGCTCAGATGGACGGTGCTATTCTGGTTGTTTCTGCTGCTGACGGTCCAATGCCTCAGACAAGAGAACATATTCTTCTTTCAAGACAGGTTGGCGTTCCTTATATTGTTGTATTCATGAACAAGGCTGACCAGGTTGATGATCCGGAACTTCTTGAATTAGTTGAAATGGAAATCAGAGAATTATTAAATGAATACGAATTCCCCGGAGATGATACTCCAATCATTAAAGGATCTGCATTACAAGCTCTTGAAAGCAGCTCCAACGATATCAACGCACCGGAATATAAGCCTATTTTAGATTTAATGGCAGCAGTGGACGAGTATATTCCTACACCTGAAAGAAAAACCGATCTTCCGTTCTTAATGCCTGTAGAAGACGTATTCTCCATTACAGGACGTGGAACGGTTGCAACCGGTAGAGTAGAAAGAGGAACATTAAAACTTTCCGATGAAGTTGAAATTGTTGGTTTACAAGATGAATCAAGAAAAGTTGTTGTAACAGGAATTGAAATGTTCAGAAAAATTCTTGATTCTGCTGAAGCCGGAGATAACATCGGAGCACTTTTAAGAGGTGTTCAAAGAGATGAAGTGGAAAGAGGGCAGGTTCTTGCAAAACCCGGTTCCATTAATCCTCATAGAAAATTCAAAGGTGAAGTTTACGTATTGACAAAAGAAGAAGGTGGAAGACATACTCCTTTCTTCAATAATTACAGACCACAGTTCTATTTCAGAACAACCGACGTTACAGGTGTTATTACATTACCTGAAGGCGTTGAAATGTGTATGCCTGGAGATAACGTAACCATGTCCGTTGAATTGATTACACCGATTGCTATCGAAGAAGGATTGAGATTTGCTATTCGTGAAGGCGGAAGAACCGTTGGTTCTGGCGTTGTTACAGCAATTGATGAATAATTCATAACAAAATTTAAAGAAAAGGACCGATTTGCATCATGATATTTCTATACCAAAGAGCAAACGGTCCTTATCCTTATTTTTCCAATTTTTGAAAGATATTCAAAAAAGTTTAGAAAAATCAATAAAAAAATAAAAAATTTTTTTTCATATTAACAATTTACAAATTGTAGTAAATTATTATATAATGAAAATCAGACAGCAGGAATGTAAGGATAATGATCGATGATTCAACCAAAGACTATCTGAAAACATTAGGAGGTCTTCCATTTGCAACGTCTTATAAAAAAATCATTTTTGTTATTTATCGATTTTATATTAGTTTCCGTTGCAGTCTACGTAGCGCTTTTCTGTAGATTTGATCAAAATATTCCCCAGCAATATATAAAAGTTTATATAAATACAGTACTCGTTACAACTTGTATTAAACTATTTACTTTTCAGGCATTCAAGTTGTATTCAAGTTTGTGGCAATATGCCAGTGTGGAAGAACTTATTCAGGTTTTTCTTGCAACTACAATAGGAACTGTATTATCTTTTCTGTTTGGGATGTTAACCAATCAGTCCATGCCGCGGACCGTATATATCATTGCATGGATGGTTACTTTTATGTTGGTTGGAGGAAGCCGATTAAGTTACCGCCTGGTAAGAAAGGCGAATAGCTGGGCACCGAGAATTTTTGCCCATAGAAAATGTAATCATCAAAAAAGAGTAATGATAATTGGAGCGGGCAGTGCAGGTTCACTTTTAATCAGACAGTTAAAATTTCAAAAAGAATTAAGAAGCGTACCTGTAGTGGTTATTGATGATGACTGCAACAAACAGGGCTCCCACATTCATGGAATACCTATAAAAGGTGGGCGCGAGCAAATTGAAAAGATGTGCAAAAAATATCGTGTTGATGAGATCATCATTGCACTTCCGTCCAAAGCGAAAAATGAAATCAAGGAAATCCTTGAAATCTGTACCAGAACAAAATGCAAGCTTAAAACACTGCCTGAACTTTCAGAAATCACCAATGACAACATAGATCTTAAAAAAATCAGGGATGTCAGCATAGAAGACTTGCTGGGCAGAGAACAGGTGAGACTGAATAACAGTGAAATATCCGATTACATAAGTGGGCAGGTTGTTTTAGTGACAGGCGGGGGAGGCTCTATTGGCTCGGAATTATGCAGGCAGATTGCGAAGTATCGTCCAAGTAAATTGCTGATTTTAGATAAATATGAGAACAGTGCCTACGATTTGCAAAACGAACTTCAATATAAATACGGCGATAAATTGGATTTTGAAATCATTATTGCATGTGTAAGAGACAGAGAACGTATGGAAAGCATTTTTAAAAAATATCGGCCGGATATTGTATTTCATGCTGCAGCCCACAAACATGTGCCTTTAATGGAAGCCAATCCTACCGAAGCCATCAAAAATAACATATTCGGAACACTTAACGTTGCAGAATGTGCCCATGAATACCATGCGAAAAGATTTGTATTGATATCCACCGACAAAGCGGTGAATCCCACCAACATTATGGGAGCAACCAAGCGAATTGCCGAAATGATTATTCAAAGCATGAGCAAACGCAGTAAGACGGAATTTGTTGCTGTAAGATTCGGAAACGTATTAGGAAGCAACGGAAGCGTCATACCGTTGTTTAAAAAACAAATTGAGCATGGAGGACCGGTAACGGTAACGCATCCGGAAGTAACCAGATTTTTTATGACCATACCGGAAGCAGCTCAGTTAGTGATTCAGGCCGGAGCAATGGCAAAAGGCGGAGAAATATTTATCCTGGACATGGGGGCACCCATCAAAATCGTCGACCTTGCTCGCAACCTGATTCGACTTTCCGGTTTGGAACCGGATAAGGATATCAAGATTGAGTTTACAGGCTTAAGGCCCGGAGAAAAACTGCATGAAGAATTGCTTATGGAAGAAGAAGGAGTAACCGCTACGCATCATGAAAAGATTTTTATCAGTCAACCTTTGAACATGGATTATAAATTGCTTATGAAGGAACTGAATAATCTTGCCAAGATGGTTTCCGACAGTGATGAAAGCCTAGACGGATTAGCGGACATCATATCCAGGATTGTTCCAACCTATTCCAATGAACAGGCTGCTGTATAAATATAGTATAATATTTATACAAAATACTTAGAAAATTTTGTATAAAGTTAATAAAAAAATTAATAATTTATATGTAAATTTATTACTTGATTCATAAGAGGTTCACTTATATAATATTTATATAAGTGAATATGTAAAATAAGGGATTGAAGTACATTATAACAGGAGGGAATTTTATGTTATCAAAGGGGAAAATACATATTTTAAAGTACGGCTTTATGCTGTTACTGGTTGGTCTGATAATAGGTATGGCAAGTACTGCATTTGGAATGACGATTGGAAACATTGAGACAGAAATTCAATCGGACGGGACGGTTCGTGTAACGGCTAACTTGACTGGGGCCGATAACGGGGATCAGGTTACCATACTGGTAACGGATTATGGAGCACAAGACATGAATTCTGCAATAAAATACATAGATCAAGTAGCTTATGTTTCAGATAATAAAGTAGAATTTACATTTAAAATGAAACAAGCGGACTTAGATTATAAAAAGATTTACCGGCTTGCAATCGGTGGTACTGACGTAAATTCGCCAAAAGTAGGAGCGTTGTTCAAACTTGCTCCACCACAGGAAGCGTGGATTGTCGGACCTGATGCGGTTCAAAAAGGCAGCAGCGGAAATTATGAAGTTAAAGTTGTAGATGCAGCAGGAAAGTACATAAATATGGAAACGTCAGAGATACGTGTAGAATGGTCGATACAAGGAGGCAATCCTGATGGTATTGCAATAAATAACGGAGTATTGACCGTTGGTGAAAATGCTACGGTAGAGTCGGTAACAGTTGTTGCAAAGGTAGAAGATCTACCTGAAAAGACGAAAAAAGTGAAAATCACCGAAGCTCAACCTGCTATAATTGAGGAAGAGGCTGTTACAACCTCAGAGGTATTGGTTTCGAAAGATCCGGAAGACAACACGACAAGCCCGATAAGAGTTGAAAAAAGACCTTCAGGTGCATTCGTAGCCAAAGTACCGGCTGTAGCAGGTACACCGTTTACAATTACTGCACCGGATGCAAGTGGTAATGCATACTATAGAATTTCTGTTAAAAAAGGTAACAGCACAGTTTATGGAGGCAGCAATTTTGGAGGTGCAAGGACATTGGTGTGGAATATTCCGGGAGATGCCAGCGGAACATATATTATAACAATTGAAACTTCAAGTGATGGAAATACACCTGATTCTGAAGTAAAAATATACGTCAGCGTAGCTCCGACAAAACAGACAATATTAGATAAAACTCTGGAAACAGGAGATGCGGCATTCACTGCACAAAGAATCCAAGTTACATCGACGGGCACAAATAATAATCAAATGAAGATTACAGTAGATAATCCTCCTTCTAATACTAAATTTAGATATTATCTGTTACCGAAAGGTTCAGAAGCTGAAGAATCAAAATGGATAATGTTGTCAGATTATACTCCGGACAGCTCAATTACTGTCGCTAAACCACCGGCTGGTGTATATTTGATTTCGGTATATGCTAAAAACGATTACTCTGCAGACTATGTTGATACATTTAGAATGGTTACCATAACCGTACATCCATCAGGTGATATAGATTGGACACCACCGGAAGAATAAAGCGGTAATTGAAGATAAGTAGTTAATATAAAAAAGAAATTCCATTTATTCAAATGGAATTTCTTTTTTGTTACCAATACTTTTTATATTTATGCGCATTTTCACTTTGCATATATTTTAATCATGGGGGCAGCTTTGGGCCAATGTCGTCAACTTAACAAACCACATTATGAATACATGTTCATATATGGATAAATTCTTTTATTCTGAGTGCTACAGAGTCACGGC
>ENA-UPSB01000238-UPSB01000238.1-bioreactor-metagenome-genome-assembly--contig:-NODE-238-length-98849-cov-6.734569_pt1 | contig 98849 bp, 95 predicted proteins | sample MGYA00238182_ERZ773286 | MGnify/ENA primary metagenome ERZ773286 (study PRJEB29026, sample SAMN07631240) | bioreactor metagenome | isolation source: Switchgrass digestor | place: USA: Dartmouth... | reverse complement strand
TACCACTGAGTAGCCCGATTGGGGCCGCGGCTCGTCTGTTGCCACTGTCTTGCGGGTGTTCAGAAATTGTGCGATTGCGTACAAAGTTCTGAAGGAATTTGGCGATGGGCGTAGAACAGTGGAGGCGAAGCGGCGGAGGCAGAAGTTGAGTTGTGTGCGGCCCACGTAGCGAGTCTTAGCGGAGTTGGTCTGCGTGGTCAGGATCTCAGCTGTTACGCCCTACCCAATGTCGCAGAAGCTCTTGGAGAGATATGTAGGCGGGATAGTCAAGGGAATGGCCAGCGTAAAGGCATGTTCCCGTGACGAGTTCGACCCGGAGTCCTGCGACGTGGCGGTGGTATACGCGGAAAGCCCGACGCAGAGGATGTTCCTGCAGAAGTACCGGGATTTGAAGGTGATCGGGATCCGCTTTACCATTCAAGCCTCGGGCGTCAGGGCGCTGTCTCGACTTCCTTCGAGCTCGAAAATCGGAGTAGTCGCGGACCACCATCAGTGCGCCAACATGCTGCTGAGAGAAGTGCTGGATAGCGGCGTTTTCGAGCTGCGTTATGTGTCCGGCGCCTTTTCTGACATGGAATCCATGGACGTCGACGCGTTCGCGGTCGCGGAGGAAATGGATGCGACTCTCTGGACGAAGTACCATGGTCCTCCGGAGAAGGTGATGGTGCTACCGAGAAGTCTGCTTCCTTCGTCGGTAGCGGAGATAATCGGCGCTGTGGTCCAGGTACAATCGGAAAGAGCCTACCCAGGCTATCTGTAACCACGTGCCGGGCATTGGCCCGCGAAGAAGAGAGACAATCTATCTTGTACCAGCCAAGGTTAGAACGGGACCTCGGTCTTTCGGCCAGGTTCCGTTTTGCTTTGGGAAGTCTGTAGGAAGAGGGCTACAACCGACACGACATCGGAGGGAGTTTCATGAAGAGAGTAGTTATCGTAGGCGGCGGCTGGGCGGGGTGCGCCGCGGCGGTCGCGGCCAGGAAAGCCGGCGCGGAGGTCGTCATCTTGGAGCGGACCGACGCGCTCCTAGGAACCGGCTTGGTCGGCGGCATCATGCGGAATAACGGCAGGTTCACAGCCGCTGAAGAGATGATCGCGATGGGGTGCGGCGACCTCGTCACCATCACGGACAGGTGCGCCAAACACCGGAATATCCGGTTTCCCGGCCATGACCACGCCACCTTGTACAACGTCGGCATTATCGAGCCGGTGGTCAAAGGATACCTTGAGGCGCTAGGCGTAGACGTCCGGTTCGGCGCGAGGGTTACGTCGGTAAAGAAGGCGGGGGAGAGACTGGAAGCCTGCGTCACGGCGTCGGGAGAAGAGTTCCCTGGCGACGCGTTCGTGGACGCCACCGGTTCGGCGGGACCCCAGGCCAACTGCGTGAAGTTTGGCAATGGGTGCTGCATGTGCATTCTTCGATGCCCGTCCTTTGGCGGCAGGGTGAGCCTCACCGCCCTCTGCGGCGTTCAGGAGTGGATAGGGAAGGCGGCCTCCGGCAAACCGGGCTCCATGAGCGGAAGCTGCAAGCTCCTCAAGGAGTCGCTGGCCCCTGAAATCGTGCAGGAACTGGACGCCAACGGAGTCTGTGTGATCCCCATCCCCGAAGAACTCGGAAAGAAGGATGTCGCCTTCAAGGCATGCCAGCAGTACGCGCTTCAGGAGTACCGGGAGAACATCGTGCTCTTGGACACCGGACACGCCAAACTGATGGCCTCTTACTTCCCGCTTGAGTCCCTAAGGAAAATCCCCGGAATGGAGTTCGCCCGGTTCGAGGACCCTTACGCGGGAGGCAAAGGCAACTCTATCCGGTACATGGCGATAGCTCCCCGAGATGACGCCCTGAAAGTCGACGGGATGGACAACCTGTTCTGCGGCGGCGAAAAGGCAGGCACTTTGGTGGGGCATACCGAGGCCATGGTCACCGGCTCGCTCGCGGGGCTAAACGCCGTTCGCTTCGCCGAGGGGCAGATTCCGGTCGTACTCCCGGAAACTCTAGCTTGCGGAGACATCATAGCCAGGTGCAACCGGGACATGCGCCAAGGTGCCGGTCTGTCCACAAAATACACCTTCTCTGGGTCTGTCTATTTCAACCACATGAAAGAAGCGGGCCTCTACACCAGCGATCCCGACGTCGCGCACAAGCGGGTCAAGGAAGCCGGATTGGACGAGTTGTTCGGAACGGACCAGTTCCTGAAGGAGTGCGCGGCTACCATTCTTCCTCAAGAAAGGAGGTGAAGGATATGGCAAACGGCAGGACGTTAACGCACGACGCTAAGCCGGACAAGCTTGTCGAAAAAGGCACGGCCGTGACGCGCGTCATCGACGTTATCGATGCCCTGGACCGCATAACCGGCGGGAGGGTGGTCAAAGGCACAGGTCACGTAAACCGCGGCACGTCGCCCTTTGTGGTGACCAAGTCCTCCAACATTCCGGGAAAGGCTATCACGGAGACTCCAGGGCTGGTGTTCGGCGACGTAGACGCGGTCGTGACGAAACTGGGCGTTTCGATGACGCTCACAGAGTCCCAACTGGAGCTATGTTGCGCCTTGGGGATCGATGGAGTGGTATGCCATCACCCGATAGCCGACGCGGCAAACTCGGGAGGGGTCCCGCTCAAGAACTACTTGTCCCTGTACGGGATCTCAGTATTTGAGCTGCATGAAGCGTTCCACGGGCTTCACCCTGGGTTGTCCTTCATCCACGGTCACAAGGTCTTCCGGGTGGATATTGCTTACGGCGGCGTCCCCGGGAACATCGTGAACGTCGGCAAAGCGCTCCCTGAGGTCCGGACGCTGGGAGACATAGTACGGCGCCTTAGGGAGTTCTCAGGGATAGAAGATGAGATGTCCCTCCTTGAGACTGAGCGGGAAGTGCGGCGCTCTTCGGCCATTCAGGAGACCAACGCGTGTACTGGACCTGTCATACTTAACGGCAACGAAGAAACACCCGTCGGTACCATCCTGCACATTTTCCCTCACACCGGCTTTACGGTGAAGCATCTGGAACAGGTCCTTTCAGAGCATCCGGACATCGATACGGTCCTTGCGAGCATTAGCCGGGTGAAGCCAGACCATCCCTTGGTGTCGGCTGCTCGCGAGAAAGGCTTAGGGTTCATCTGTGGCAACACCCACGCCATGGAGATTTTCGAAAACGGCCTCCCCTTGGCTTTCGCTTTGCAGGAGCTTCTGCCCGGTGTGGAAGTGGTGGTGCTTCGCGAGCGCGTCACTGCCACCCCTCTCAGCGAAGCCGGAAACTCGCTAATACGAGACTACGGCAAGCAAATGGCCAAGACGTACCTAATTCCAGATAGACGGTAACCGGATGGAAGGCAACCGGAGAGAAGGCATCTAGATAGATGGTGACCAGACGCTAGTTAGTCGCGTAGTCCGGCGTTACCCAATGCGCGTGAATTGCCCGTTGTGAAGTACCCATTCCAAATAAAGGAGGTAGAACATGAATCCCGAAGCTAAGAGTTCTCTCGAACCGAAAAAGGGATTGTCCACCGTGGAAAAGACCGGCCTTGCCGTCCTGGCGATATCCCTGTTCGGGTTGTTTGTGAACCCCGGATTCGTCGGCGGCGTTTTCGATGCCATGGTGCTTAAGGCCAAGAGCATAGTGTCAGATGTCTATCTGGTCGGTACGCTGGGAACCGCCGTTATCTGCTCGGTGATGACGGGTAGGATTTTGGAAAGACTCGGGCTCACCGACGCGCTGCTCAGGGTGTTTATGCCTCTCGCGAGGATAATGCGTATCAACCCGGCGGTAGTAGTTCCAGGCGTCTACAACATCTTGGGCGACATCAACGCGGCGGGTAGGATTTCCGGACCGGTGTTGAAGAAGGCCAAGGCTACGAAAGACGAGCAGAAGATCGCAGTCTGCACCATGATGCAGTCCCAGCAGTCCTTTTCCACGTTCATGCTGGGGCTCGTAGCGTTGACCAACGCCGGCGTATGGGCCTTTCCGGTGGTAATAATCGGCCTCTTTCTACCGTTGATCGTCGTTCCTTGGCTATTGTCAAAGACCCTCTGGAGAGACACAAAAGCGACGGAGTTCACCGAGATCCCGAGAATGACTCCTCACACGAAACCCATGGACACAGTGTTTGGAGGGGCTAGGGAAGGGGCGGAACTCATGTTCTTGCTCCTGGTTCCGGCCGCGGCCGTCATCTTCGCCATCATAGGGGCACTGGACTATATGGGCGTCTGGGCGGGCATTCAGTCAGCTATGACGTCCTTTTTCAGTTCCGTGAGCATAGAACCGCAGACGGGCCTCCTGTCTGTCCTGGCTAGCCCGACGCTCGCCATGAATACGCTGAAGGACATAGCGGCCAACCTGGATCCCCGTCTGGTAGTGGGCTCGTTTATCCTTGCCGCGTCGGGGCTCCCGCTGCAGGTTGTGTTTGGGCAGATCCCGGCGGTTTGGAGCCAGGCTTCGGACCTGACCGGCCTCGAGGCAATGGGGGCCGCCGTACTTGGGGCGGTGCTCAGGATACTGACCGCCATAGTTATGGCGCTGGTTATTACACCTCTTCTTATATAGCGCGTTGACAGAGACCGTCATATAACCGTCGTCCCGCAACGGGAGAATCGCAAAAAGAGGAGTACCGAAAAGGGCCTCCGGTAACCCGGAGGCCCTTCTTGTTTGTTTACGGATCGTTGGCGTGATCGCGGACATGAAAACCGCTCTATGCGCGCCCGGCCATGGTCTTCGTCAACGCCTGAATGACGAACGGCTGCAGCGACACCAGGTATTCTCCGCGTCCGACCCACTCGATCTGCACGTCGGGCCTAGACAGCGGGATATCGAAAGTCTTTCCGTCAATTCGGAGCTTTACCGAGAAAACCTTGGTGAACACCCCGACATCTAGAGTCAGGTTCGTTTTCACGCGCAGACGCAGGTCGTCGCTGAGGTCGAGTCCCACAACGGCGTCCCTCGGACCCGGCACGCTCACGCTCCCCAATCCCAACGCGGCACTTAAGTTGTCCATCTGATGCCTACAGGTTCTTCCTGTGGCTCCCACCCGCCTCTCTGGAAGTATGGCGCCATTGAACAAGAAGGAATCGGAACCGATCGTATCTTCCAGCGGAATGCCGTTTCTTTCGAGATGCAGGGCGATGAAGGAAGTGTCGTCGAAAAACACGGCGTTCTCGCAGAATGCTTCAGCGGATAGCAGCATTCAATGTCTCCCCCTAAAGGTATCATCCCCGGTCGAAACCAAGACCGGTCAGCCCATGATATGGGCAGGGGGTACGCCGGGTGTCTCTGCGGTCGGAAATCCGGGGAGATTTATCGTTGCCACTAGCTCAAGGAAGAGCAAAGAAGACTGCAATCGGGCAGCATCAGTTGCTAGATTCCTGCTATCTTAGCAACCGGCGGTACACCTTCTGGATTTCTCCCGCCATCATGTCCATAGAGTAGCTTTTTACTATAATCTCCCGGGACCAGCCGCCCAAAGACTCTCTCAGCGGAGGGTCAGACAGCAACCGGCGGATTTCGAGGGCGATAGCTTCGGGCGAAGCCTCCTGAGGCGCCCCCCGGGAAGTGAAGTTCCTGTTCTCCAACGCGTCGAGAACCTCGGGGCGGGTGATGCCAAACATGCCATCTGGCCCTACGACTACCGTTGGTTTTCCGCACGCCATCGCTTCCAACACGACCCGGGACATACCCAAGACCAAGTCGCTGGCTTGATAAAGGGGAGCCGTATCCTGTACAAACCCGGGGCACAAGACCGCTTCCCTTCCCACGGACCGGTTCACCTCGGCCGCCTGGTCGCGGACCTTCGGCAACCCTTCTCCGTCTCCGGCAACCACGAGTACAAGCGAAGGATACTCGGGCAGAAGGAAGGAAACCGCATCGATGACGAGGGCCGCGGTCGCCGATAGACTCTCATCCATCCTGGAAGCATAGACCAAGAGGGGCCCCGCGTCCGGCCCGACGCCCAAGAGGGCTCTCGCCGTCGCGATCTCCTCATCATGAGCGGGGGGCCTGTACATCTCCGTATCGATGCCGTTGGGAACCACCACGGTCTTTTGGGGATCGAATCCAAACTCCCGGACAACATAGTCCTTAACATCCTGGCTTACGGCGATGGTCAAGTCGCCGGGTCTGGTCACCATGTTCCAGAAGGTCCCCGACACGTAGGTGCCGTGATATGTCGTGACCAGCTTTATGCCGTGTCTTCGGCAAATCTCCGTAGCTATCCAAGCCGGTATCCTCGCGTGAGCGTGAACGATTCTGACTCCTAGGTCGTCCACGAGGCGAGATATCTTGCGGGACGCTTCAAGCATCTTTAAAGGGGACCGGGAATGGAGAGGAGCTTGGTAATGGGGAACGCCCGCGGAGTCCAAGTCGGCGACACGTCTTCCTCCCTTGGAGGCGACGTACACCGGCCATCCCGACTCCTTGAGGCTCTTTGTTAACCCGACAACTTGAGTCTCAACCCCTCCTATGTCCAAACTCATAGCGAGGTGCAGGACTGGAGCTGTAACGCCTTCGTTGGTCAACACTTGATCACTCGCTCTCACAGGTACCCTTAAACAGGCTACTAGTCGGAGGCTTCCGGGTCAAGTGCGGAAAACAGCCTGGTTGAACAGTCATGCTATAATAACCTTTGAGAACGACAACCGGAGGTATGGCCTTGAAGAAAAGGGAACTCGGCAAGACAGGGATTACCGTGAGCGAGCTTTGTTTCGGAGTACTTCCCATGGGGCCGGTGCAATACGGGCTTAGCCCGGAGGAAGGCGGCCCGATCATTAGAGAGGCGTTGGAGCGCGGGGTGAACTTCATCGATACCGCCCAAGCATACAACACGTACCCCCACATACGCCATGCCTTCAAGGGGCTTCCCAACGGCGGCCAGGATGTCGTGGTATCCACCAAGGCTCACGCCAAAACTTACAGAGACATGGAAGCCGCGATCGAAGAGGCGAGAAGCGAGCTCGGGCGGGATGTCATCGACATATTCCTCATCCACGCGGCAAGGGAAGACTCGAAGGTGTTCGCCGACAGGCGAGGCGCTTTGGACTGCCTTGTGGACATGAAGGCGCGAGGGAAGATCAGGGCCGTAGGGGTATCGACTCACTCGGTTGACGTTGTAAGAGTGGGCACCAACATGCCGGAACTGGACGTGATTTTCCCGATCATAAACATCGCCGGGCTCGGCATCCTTCACGGCACCAGGGAAGAGATGGAGCAAGCCATAGCCGCCGCAGCCAAAGCGGGCAAAGGGCTTTTCGCCATGAAAGCCTTGGGCGGCGGCAACCTGTTGACTGACCGCAAGGCCGCCCTTGATTACGTCCGCGGGTTGCCGGGTATCTCGGCTGTCGCCGTCGGGATGATAACCAGAGACGAGCTTGAGATGAACCTTCGTCTCTTCAACGGAGAAGAGGTGCCCTCTGACCTGGCAGAACGCACGAAGCGCCAAAAACGGCTGATAGTGCAGTATTTCTGCGTTGGCTGCGGCACATGTGTGGAGACCTGCCCCAACTCCGCCATGACGGTTGTTGACGGAATAGCGGTGAACGACAAGAGCAAGTGCATTTTGTGCGGATACTGCGCTCCGGTCTGCCCGCAATTCGCCATCAGGTTGGTATAGACCGTATAATGTACAAAATACGATGGACAGGCCTCCGGCCTAAAGAGGGCGGTACCGATGAAAGGGACACTGATCAACATAGCCTCCGTGATTCTGGGCAGCGTGATAGGGATCCTGGTGGGGGGCAGGCTCCCAGAACGCATGAGAGCCACCGTGATGGATGGACTGGGCCTCGCCACCGTGGCCATAGGGCTAAAGATGACTCTTGACACCACCAACGCCGTCATCATGGTAGGGAGTTTGGTTCTCGGAGGAGTCTTGGGTGAACTAATGGACCTGGACGCCGCCGTCACGAGGCTTGGCGAGACAATGGAGCGCCTGGTTCTTGGTAACAAGCGGCTAGACGAAGGCTCCGGCGGCGAAAAAGGCCGGTTCGCCAAAGGTTTTGTCGCCGCGAGCCTTCTTTTCTGCATCGGACCCATGGCCATCATGGGGTCCATCCAAGACGGTCTTGCGGGCGATTACACCATGTTGTCTGTAAAGTCCATGCTGGACGGCTTCATGTCGGTTCTTTTTGCCTCCTCCTTCGGCATCGGAGTGGCCTTTTCCGTTCTTCCGCTGACTTTGTACCAGGGCACGATAACGCTCCTGGCGGGGCTCCTTCAGAGCTTCTTGACTGAGGCGATGATAGCCGAGTTCACAGCCACAGGCGGGGTCCTGGTCTTCGCCATAGGCCTCGGAATATTGGGGATAAAGAAGATAAAAGTAGCCAATCTGCTGCCCGGCGTGTTCTTGGCTCCCGCCATTGTCTACATCGTGTCAAACGTTCTGGTATAATGAATAGTTGGTATGCGCTTTTGTTCTTCTAGAAAAGACGCCTTCCTGGTCGGGGGAGAAACCGGATGAACAGGCTCATAGCACAGCTGTCCACGCTCAGGGAGGATCTCTCTAGAAAGGATCCGCCGGATTCCCCGGCTTTAAGAACCGAGCGGAACATCCGCGTCAGCACTTATCACGGCATTGCCTCAATCATGGCCCTAAACTTGGCATCCCCTTTTGTGAGCATCTTTGCGGTAAAGATGGGGGCGAGCAACCTCCAAGTCGGGCTTCTCTCGTCGGCCCCGGCGTTGATGGCTTTGTTGTCGATGATCCCGGGAGGTAAGTACATCGACCGTCAAAAGGATAAGAAACGGGCAGTTTCCCTCTTTATCCTGGCGCAGCGTTTGTTTTATCTCCTTATGGCGGCGGTGCCGTTCTTCAGCCCTGACAAGAGGGCGTGGGTCTTGGTGTTGCTGGCGACGCTTATGAACGCTCCCACGTCCATCGCGAATGTGGGGTGGCAGGCGTTTATCTCCCGCGTGATCCCAGTGGAAAGGCGGGCGGACGCCTTTGCCGCCAGGAACAGGCTTTCGAACTTGACCGGGACAATCGTGGTGCTGTTTGCGGGCCGGTTAATCGACATGGTGGGAAGCCCTCTCGGGTACCAGATCGCTTTCGCCGGCGCCTTTGTAATGACCATGCTCGAGATATGGGTGTTTGGGAGAATCGATGACAGCTGTGAAATCGCTGTGGGGGAAGGAACTGAGGCATCCGGCGAACGCACGGGCATGCTCAAATCCATCGGAAGGGAACTGCGGGAAGTTTTCTCCACCGGCCCCTTTTTGCGTTACACCATCGGCTCGATTCTGTTTTACCTCTGCTGGCAGGCCCCTTGGCCTTTGTTTACTCTGTACCAAGTCAACGTGCTGAAAGCCAACAACATGTGGGTGAGCCTCTTGAACCTGGCCAACACCAGTGGAAGCCTCATGGGGTACGGCTTCTGGGTGCGGCAGATCCATAGGCACGGGAACTTGAAGACCCTGTTTTTCTCGAGCCTGTGGATCTTCGTGGTTCCTTTGGCTTACGCCATGTCCAAGAGCCTCTTGACCGTCGCCGCCTTCAATCTCCTGACCGGCGCGGTCTTTTCCGGGGTCAACCTGGCGCTGTTGAACACGCTTCTGGAAGTCACCCCCGAAAAGAAGAAGGCGACGTACATCGCCTATTACACAACGGCAGTGACCAGTTCGGCCATAGTCGCTCCTATGGTGGGCGTCGGGCTCCTGAACCGGCTGGGCTTCTTCTGGGCGTTCATTTCTTTAGCCATAATGAGGTTCCTAGGGAGTTTCGTGTTCCTGCTGGTAAACTCCATAGAAAAGAAGTTGGCTTCCCGACAGGCGGCCTCAACCAGTCAGGTCACCTCAAGCATCTAGTAGAATCCGCTTGTTTGGCGGGAGCGCGGGCTTCGCGGCCCGACAAGCCGGACGCGGCGCAAACACATCAGGGAGACGGTGATAATTCGGTGGCGGCGGTTCAAAGCAAAGTCACGGAGGAGTTGGAGCCGAAGGCTCGCAAATCTGTTTTTCGATATATACTGAGCGCCACGATGGCGCTGGAGTTCGGCAGGGGACTTCAAAGCGGGGTTTTCAACAACTTCGTCGTCGAAGTGCTCAATATCACTCCCGCTCAATTAGGCTTCATTCAGGGGATACGGGAAGTGCCCGGGCTCCTGACGGCTCCACTGGCGGTAGTATCCAGGTTTTTCAGCGAGAGCGTCTGGGCCGGTTTGTGTCTAATCGCGACCGCTGCCGGGCTCGCCCTTCATTCAGTCACTTTCACTTTCCCGATGCTTGTGGTGGCCACATTGGTTTACTCCACCGGGTTTCACCTCTTTTTCCCGGTGCAGCAGTCTATTGTAATGAAAGCGTCCCGGTTTGAAGAGCGGGCGACTAGGATGGGGCAGTTAAACAGCGGCGGGGCGGCGGCTTCCCTCGCGTCCTTGGCCGTAGTTATGCTCTTGACCAGGTCTGGAGCAAAGGTCGGGTACGGCTGGATTCATCTGGGGGCGGCGGTATCGGTACTGCTTGGAGGCCTGGCGGTTTTGACCCGTCGGCTCCCCGGCGGTTCGAAGACACACATATCGGTGAACTTCGACCGCCGTTACATGAGCTATTACATCCTTACCCTCTTGAGCGGTTCGCGCAGACACATTACCATGACCTTCGCCGGATATTTGCTGGTAAGCGTCTACAATACTCCGGTAGGCACCATGGTACTGCTTACCGCTCTTTCAAGCGTAGTGGCCATCGTTACGAGGCCCATCATCGGCAAGGTCGTGGACGAATGGGGAGAACAGCGCAGCCTCGTGCTAAACTATTGCCTGGTCATCCTCATGTTTGTAGGATACGCGGTATTCCGGAACGTATTGGTGTTGTACGTGGTGTTTGTGTTGGATCACGGTCTTCAGGGATTCGACGTGGCGATTACCACTCACTTGGGGCGGGTGGCTCCCAAGGAGGTGCTGTCGGCCGCCTACGCCATGGGCAGCACCATCAACCACGTGACCGGGGTGTCGGTGCCCATGATTGGAGGTTACCTGTGGGACATAACGGGCCCCGCTTCGGTATTCTTGGGAGGGGCGGCCGTCGCTTTGCTTTCGCTGTCCTACAGCATGAAGCTGGACAGGCTTGAGAGAGCGGCGACAACACGCTGAGGAGTGGAGACTTATGGGTCGTCATTGGCCTATCATTGTTGGTTTCATAGCTGGAATGGCGGGGACAGGCTTAGGCGGAGCCCTGCCGTACGTTTTTCCGCTGCGCGGAGAAAAGGTAACCGCGTTCTTGCTGGCTTCGGCCGCGGGAGTCATGACCAGCATTTCTCTTCTGGAACTGATCCCCGAGGCAGTGGAGGCGGCCGGACAATCCTGGGCAGCCGTGGGACTGGTGTTGGGGACCATGAGCCTGTATGCCCTGGATAAAGCGCTGCCCCACGTTCACCGCGCTGGGGGAACTTCCGACGCACGCGGCATGGTCCGCATAGGCGTCCTCATATGCCTGGGTATTTCCCTTCACAACTTCCCCGAAGGGTTGGCCATAGGAGCGGGGTACGCCCACGAGGCGTCTTTCGGACTGGGAGTCGCCATCCTCATCGCTCTGCAGAATATCCCTGAAGGGATCGCCATGGCGGTGCCGCTCAAGGCGGGGAACGTCTCGCCCCGCAATGCCATCTTGGCCGCGGTCGGGTCTGGGCTTCCTATGGGATTGGGAGCGGCTCTAGGTATCCTGGTAGGGAGCGTCTCTCCTGTGGGGCTCGCCATTTCTCTAGCCAGCGCCGCGGGCGCCATGATGTACATTGTGAGTGACGAGCTCATTCCGGAAGCCCACCGGTTGGGCGTACACCCGTACCCGACCACCGGCCTGGTCGTGGGCATAATAGCCGGGGTTGTAGCGTGCTTCCTGGCCTGATGGGAAATTGACCCGTCCAGAGGGTACGGATATAATCGGTTTAATCTTTGGGTCCACGCTGTTTTACATTTACTGGAGGTCTTCGCCCCATGAGAATGTCCATGAGATTCGGAAAAACCCTCAGGGAGAGTCCGGCCGAGGCTGAGCTCCCTTCCCATATCCTAATGCTCCGCGGCGGATACATATCCAAGGTGGCGGCGGGAATTTACAACTATATGCCTTTCGCCTGGAGGGCGGCCCGCAAGATCGAAGAGATCATGCGTAGGGAAATGGATGCCATCGGCGGGCAAGAACTGCTCATGCCCGTAGTGCACCCGGCCGAACTCTGGCAGGAAACCGGGCGGTGGCAGGCCATCGGCCCCGAGATGGTGAGGATGAAAGACCGCTCCGGGCGGGATATGGTGCTCGCCATGACCCACGAGGAAACCATCACGGACTTGGCGAGGCGGTACATCGACTCGTACAAGCAGTTGCCCGCGGTTGTTTACCACATCCAGACCAAGTTCAGGGACGAGCCCAGGTCCAGGGCGGGTCTCATCCGCGTCCGCGAGTTTATCATGAAGGACGCCTACAGCTTCCACGCCGACCAGGAAGGCTTAGACGAGTACTACCCCAACATGTGCAGAGCTTATAAGCGGATCTGCCACGCGTGCGGGGTGCCCGTGGTACAGGTGCTGGGAGACGTGGGCATGATGGGCGGGACAAACGCCCACGAGTTTACGTACATCACCGATTACGGCGAGGACACCCTGCTCCTGTGTCCCGAGTGCGGATACGCGGCCAACAGGGAGACGGCTACCATTAAGAAGGACGTAGCCGCGTCCGGCCTTTCGCCTGAAGACATACCGGCTCCGGAAAAAGTGGCTACCCCCGGAAAGGATAGCATAGCGGCGGTCAGCGAGTTCTTGGGGATGGACCCGAAAGAGACCATGAAGAGCATGGTCTACCTCAACGGCGACAGTCTGGTCATGGTGGTAATTCGCGGCGACCTGGACGTGAATGAGAAAAAACTCGCCAACCTCTTGCGCGTCGGAGAGGTCCGGCTAGCGTACCCGGAAGACTTGGAAAAGGCAGGCCTAAACCAGGGTTACATGTCGCCAGTTGGGCTCAAGGGGATCAAAGTGGTTTGCGACGACAGCCTGAGCGCCGACCGGGGTTACGTCGCGGGCGCCAACGAGGCGGGGTTCCACTTGAAGAACGTAGTGCCCGGAAGAGATTTCGCCGTGGACTACAGGGGCGATGTGGTCGCCGCCCGACAAGGGGACCCGTGCCCGGTTTGCGGCAAGCCTCTGGACGTAAAGAGAGGCGTGGAGATAGGCAATACGTTCAAACTCGGCACCAGGTACTCTGCCTCCATGGGGGCCAACTATCTGGACGAGAACGGGAAGGCGAAGCCGTTGGTCATGGGGTGCTACGGAATGGGGCTGGGAAGGCTACTGGCTTGCGTGGTCGAGGCAAACCACGACGAGCGCGGGATAATCTGGCCCATGACGGTGGCGCCGTATCATATCTACCTGGTAGCTCTGGGCGCCTCGGACACGGTCAAAAACGAATCAGAGGCGCTCTACCGGCGTTTGACTTCCAAGGGATTCGAAGTAGTCTTGGACGACAGAGACGAATCGGCGGGGGTCAAGTTCAACGACGCCGATCTGCTGGGCATGCCTATCAGACTGACCTTGTCTGAACGCAGCCTGAAAGCCGGAGGCGTGGAGCTCAAGATGAGATCCGAAAAGAGCTCCAGGGTAGTAGCCCTTTCAGAACTTGAGGGCGAGCTTTCAAAGATAATAGACAGCGAGATGCGCCGTTTTTCGCCTGATGAGGTGATCTAGGTGGCCCAAAGACTCGGCAATTACATGAGTTCGAGCGAGATCCGCAGTTCTTTCCTAAATTACTTTAGGGAGCGCGGCCATACCGTGGTTCCCAGTTCGTCTTTGGTGCCCCACGGAGACCCGACCCTTCTTTTCACCAACGCGGGTATGGTCCAATTCAAGGACGTGTTTCAAGGTCTGGAGAAGCGCTCGTACACCAGGGCGACCACAGCCCAGAAGTGCGTTCGAGCGGGCGGGAAGCACAACGACTTAGACAACGTCGGTTTTACCGGAAGGCACCAGACCTTCTTTGAGATGCTGGGGAACTTCTCCTTCGGCGACTACTTCAAAGAAGAAGCGATCACGTACGCGTGGGAGTACGTCACGGGAGTCCTCGGGCTTCCCAAGGAGCGCCTTTGGGTAACAGTCTTTTACGAAGACGACGAGGCCGTCAACCTCTGGCGCAAGATAGCCAACATCCCCCCGGAAAGGATTGTCCGTCTGGGTGAGAAGGACAACTTCTGGGCCATGGGGGATACGGGACCGTGCGGACCGGATTCCGAGATCATCATTGACCGGGGCGAAGAGTACGCTTGCGGCCCCGATTGCCAACTGGGGAAGTGCGATTGCGACAGGTGGCTTGAGATCTGGAACCTTGTGTTTATGCAGTACTACCGCGACGAGAACGGGGTGATGACGCCTCTCCCCAAACCCAGCATAGACACGGGAATGGGGCTTGAGAGGATAACCTCGATCCTACAAGGAGCGGACACCAACTACGGGACCGATCTCTTTGTGCCCATCATCAAGAGAGTCGAAGAGATCTCAGGCAAACGCGCCGGAGACGGGGTGGAGGTATTCCCGTTCAGGGTCATCGCCGACCACATACGCTCGTGCGTCTTCCTGGCCGCCGACGGAGTGCAGCCGTCAAACGAGGGACGCGGCTACGTGATGCGCCGGATCCTGCGCAGGGCCGTCCGGTTCGGTCAAGTCTTGGGGATAGACCGGCCTTTCATGGGCAGCTTGGTTCCCGTCGTAGCTGAGATCATGGGCGACGCTTACCCGGAACTCAAGGAAAAGCAGGACTACATCATCGAACTCCTGACCTTGGACGAAACCAGGTTCCTGAACACGCTTGAAGAAGGCCAGAAGAGGGCCCAGGCCCTAATAACCGCGGCCTTGGACGAAGGCCGGAAGGTCATATCCGGGAAAGACGCGTTTGTTTTGTACGACACCTACGGTTTCCCGATCGACCTCACAAAGGACATGGCGAGGGAGAAAGGCTTGCGCGTCGATGAGGACGACTTCGCCAAAGCCATGGCCGAGCAGCGAGAACGAAGCAGGAAAAACCGGCTGGACCTGTTGCACGATACGGCCGCTCTCTCAGAGTTGGTGGCGAACCTGCCTCCGACCCGCTTTACCGGATACGAGGAAACCCAAGGAACGGGAAAGGTCTTGGCCATAGTGGTGTCCGGAAACCTTTCCACGGAAGCGGAACCTGGAGATGAAGCGTGGGTAGCTTTTGACTCCACGCCCTTCTACGCCGCTTCAGGCGGGCAGGAGAGCGACTTCGGAACCTTGGAGCTTACTAAGTCCGGCAAAGAGCCGGTGAAATTGGGGACCGTGGTAGACGTCGTAAAAACTTCGGGCGGCGTCCACCTGCACAAGGTGAAAGTCGAGAAACAAGGGCTCATGGCCGGACAGGAGCTTCGTCTCTTGGTTGACGAAAAGCGCAGGAATGGTTTGAGGCAGCACCACACGGCCACACACCTGTTGCACAAGGCGCTCAGGAGCGTGCTGGGGGACCACGCGCAGCAGTCCGGGTCGCTGGTCCAAGAGTCCAGGCTCCGTTTCGATTTTCACCATTTTTCCGCTCTCACCAAAGAACAGCTCGCCGCCGTCGAGGATATGGTCAACGAGGCGATACAGGCCGATTTGCCGGTGCAGACGGCGGAGACTTCCATGGATGAAGCCAAGGCCATGGGCGCGACCGCGCTCTTCGGGGAGAAGTACGGGGAAAAGGTGCGCGTGGTTGACGTGAGCGGGTACTCGCTGGAGCTTTGCGGCGGTACCCACGTCCGGCGGACAGGCGAGATCGGCCAGGTGCAGATAGTATCGGAGTCGGCTGTGGCAGCCGGCGTGCGCCGGATCGAGGCGGTGGCGGGACGGGCCGCCCTGGAGAGAAGCAGGGCTAACGCGAGGATCCTAGCGGCGTTGGCGGAAAAATTCGGGGTCCCCGCCGAAGACCTTCCCTCGAAGATAACCGCGCTGGAAGAAGAGATCGCGGCGCTCAAGAAGGAGCTTTCCTCGGCCCAGAAGGGAAAAGTGACCCAGTTGGCCAAAGAACTCCTGCGTGGAGCTGAAATCTCTCCGGAATCCGGGAACCTGAAGATAGTCACGACACGTCAAGATACGATGGACGTTCCCGCGCTTAGGGAATTAGGCGACGCCCTAAAACAGGAAGGGTGCTCCGTGGCGATACTCGCGTCAGGCAAGGATGGCCGGAGTTTCCTCCTGGCGATGGCGTCTTCGGACGCGGTTTCCAGGGGCTTTGACGCCGTGGCGGTGGTAAAGAAGGGCGCCCTTGTCTTGGGCGGCTCAGGCGGCGGAAAGAGCCACATGGCCCAAGCCGGCGGAAAGGATCCCGACCGCATCGACGAGGCTTTGAGGGTTTCGGCGGAAGAAGCCCGGCGGCAGTTGGGGTTCTGAGCGTTTTTGGCACCGGGGATGTAGGAATACCCGAAACCGCGGCGAATCCAAGTTGATACTGGGGGGACTTCATGTATGGCGGAGTTCGAGGAAACTCGGTTCTTCAAGATAAGGCCCGATAAAGAAAACGAAACCAGAAGCCTTATACTAAAGGTGTACGCCGCTTTGGAAGAAAAGGGCCACAATCCTGTGAGCCAAATCGCGGGGTACCTCTTGTCTGGAGATCCGACCTACATCACTAGCCATAACAACGCCAGGAGCCTTGTGCGCAAAGTAGAGCGCGATGAGATCCTGGAGGAACTCATCAGGGCTTACGTCGCTTCCAACAGGAGATAGCGATTTGGTTCCAAAAGCCTGCTTCTCTTGGGCTTGGCCTCGGTTTTGTCTGACGTGCCTTGTGCCTTCGATGTCGCGTCGGGCGGCGTTTCCCATGGGCACCCTGGAATTGTTTCAGGGCGCGCGTAACATGCTTACATTGAGCTTAACGAGAGAATACGGGGGAAAGCCGACTTGATACCAATACGAGACACCGAAAGAACTCGCCGGAGGCCTATAGTTAACTGGACGATCATCCTTCTGAACCTCTTGGTGTTCGCGTACGAGTTGACCTTGACTCCAAAAGGCTTGCAGCAGTTCACCGTAAGGTGGGGCGTAATTCCCGCGGTAATCACAAATCCCGGCGCGTTTTCCCCGGCCGCGTTGTCTCAGACAGCGGGCTTATTGAGTCTCGTGACCTCCTTGTTCATTCACGTGGGTTGGGTCCATGTAATAGGCAACATGCTGTACCTCTTCATCTTTGGCGACAATGTGGAGGACATACTCGGCCACGGCAGGTACTTGTTCTTTTACCTCGCCGGCGGCATAGCGGCCTCCTTAGCTCATATCATTACTTCCCCAACCTCCCTTGTGCCCACGGTTGGGGCGAGCGGAGCGGTGGCCAGCGTGTTGGGAGCCTACTTCGTGAACTTCCCCCGTTCCCGGGTGACCGCCCTTTTTCCCATAGGTTTCTTCCTTCCCGTGGTTCAAGTCCCGTCCATCGTCTTCTTGTTCTTGTGGTTTATCACCAACCTCTTTTCGGGCGTGGCCGCGCTTGGCATCCAAGCCCAAGGGGGCGTCGCGTGGTGGGCCCACATTGGAGGGTTCATTACCGGAATGGTGCTGTCCTTGTTGTGGCGCCGGCGCCGCGTGACGTTCCGCTAATACGGAAAATTCAGCAACGCTTGTCCATTTAGAGGATATTGGGAACCAGAGGAGAAGACTTTTCCGGTTTTCCAAAACAAACCGGGAGGGTCATAAGTGCCAAAAGTCACATTGTCGGTGATAAAGGCGGACGTGGGCGGTTTCGTCGGTCACTCCAGCGTTCATCCCGAGCTCTTGGAAACCGTAAGGGAGCACCTCACCAAAGAAGGTACTTTCCTTACGGATTTCTATGTCACCCACGTTGGTGACGACATCGAACTGATCATGACCCACGAAAAGGGAGTGGACAACGAGGAAGTCCACAAGCTTGCGTGGGACGCTTTTGTGGCGGCGACGGACGTGGCCAAGAAACTCAAGCTGTACGGAGCCGGACAGGACCTGCTTTCGGACGCTTTCTCGGGCAACATTAAAGGTATGGGACCCGGAGTAGCGGAAATGGAGTTTGAGGAAAGGCGTTCCGAGCCCGTTATAGTCTTCATGGCGGACAAGACTGAACCCGGGGCCTGGAACTTCCCGCTGTTCAAGATGTTCGCGGATCCATTCAACACCCCTGGCTTGGTCATTGACCCTTCGATGCACAAGGGCTTCGATTTCGAGGTCCACGACCTAATTGACAACAAGAAAGTGACGTTTCACTGCCCCGAAGAGATGTATGATATGCTTGTGTTCATCGGAGCTCCGGGCAGGTACTGCGTGAGGGCGGTCTTCTCGAGGACTACGGGAGAGATAGCCGCCAGTTCGTCCACGCAGCGCCTAAACCTTATGGCGGGCAGGTATGTGGGAAAAGACGATCCGGTGTGCGTTGTCAGGTGCCAGAGCGGGTTGCCGGCGGTAGGAGAGGCTTTGGAGCCGTTTGCCAGGCCCCACTTGGTGGCGGGATGGATGCGGGGTTCTCACCACGGGCCGTTGATGCCGTGTTCCATGACCCAGTGCAACCCGACCAGGTTTGACGGCCCTCCGCGGGTAGTTGCCCTCGGTTTCCAGATATCCGGCGGCAAGCTGATAGGTCCCCAGGACTTCTTCGCGGACCCGTCTTACGATAACGCCAGAATGATCGCCAACCATCTCTCCGACTACCTGAGGTCTCTAGGACCCTTCGAGCCCCACAGGTTGGGGTTGGAGGACCTCGAGTACACCACAATGCCTGACGTCATGAAGAGACTATCAGGGAGACTCCTCCCAATCGACTGAACAAGAGGGTCCCTTCGGTTCCGCGAAGGGACCCGTCGAAACCGGGTGACCGCTTTGCTTTACTCCTATTTGGGCAAGACCGGGATGCGCGTTTCATTGATGTGCGCCGGTTCTTTAAGCGTTGGGCCTCTGCAGGCCAACTTGACGGTGTCTCAAGGCCGTTACGTCATGGCCGAAGCCTACGAAACCGGGGTCAACTTCTTCGATTCGGCTGAGTTCTACAGGACCTACCCTTACCTTAGAGAAGTAGCCCAGAAACCCGACACCGTGATAGCCGGCAGGAGTTTCGCTTGGGATGCGAAGTCAATGAGAAAAAGCCTGGACCTCTACAGGAAGGAACTTAACCGCGACGTGGTCGACATCTTTGGCCTTCACGAGCAGGAGTCGGGCCTTACCCTTAAAGGGCACAGGGACGCGCTGGAGTTTCTTGCCCGCGAGCGGGAACGGGGCACGGTCAGAGCTGTTTCCGTTTCCACCCACTACGTCGCGTGCGTGAAGGCCGCCGCCCTCCTGGATGAGGTTGACGTCATCTTCGCGGTTCTGAACATACAGGGGTTGGGGATAGCCGACGGGAGCCGTCAAGACATGGAGGACGCCCTCAGGTTCGCCAAGGAGTGCGGGAAGGGCGTTTACATCATGAAGGCGCTGGGTGGAGGGCACTTGCATCACGTGCCCGAAGAAGCCTTGTCTTACGCGGCCAAATTCCCCTACAAAGACAGCGTCGCGGTGGGGGTCAAGACCAGGGAAGAAGTGTTGTACAACGCCGCGGTGTTGTGCGGGGAGAGGCCGTCTCTCGAGGTTTCCCGAGCCGTCACGGGCAGGAAAAAACGTCTTCTGGTGGAAGAATGGTGCGAGGGCTGCGGAAGGTGCGTAAGAAGGTGCGGCTTCAAAGCCCTGTCCCTACAAGGCGGGCGCGCCGTGGTCGACGAGACGAAGTGCATGCTGTGCGGGTATTGCGGGGGCGTGTGCCCGCTGTTCTGCCTGAAAATAATATAGGGGAAAGCCTCGGGGGAATTGACCGTTGGAGCCGGCTCAAAGAGTTATCGGAATAGACTTGGGCGAAAAGCGGGTCGGGGTGGCGATAAGCGACGAGCTCTCATTCGCGCACCCCTTGTGCGTTATTCAGTGGGAAAGCCTGGACAAGACCATTGAGCGGCTAAGACAGCTCGCTGAAGAGCACGGTGCCGGTGGATTCGTGGTCGGGGTGCCGAGGAACATGGACGGCACAATGGGCGAAGGAGCCAAGAAGGCCGTGAAGTTCGCCCGGAGGTTAAACGCCAAAAGCGGCATGCCTGTGGCAATGTGCGACGAGCGCCTGACTACTTCCCAGGCGGAGAAAGAAATGATAGGCTTGGGGAAGTCGCGAAAGAGACGGCGCATGACGATAGATGAAGCGTCCGCCGTCTTGATCCTCGAGAATTACTTGAAGGAATCGGCGGCGATGAAGAAGAGAGACGAAGGGCTGTGAATCCCTATGAAAAAAGACAGAAGAGACTACGACGAGGCCCCGGAACTGGATTCAGACGTTGTTGTGCTATTGGATGAGGAAGGGAACGAATCAAGGTTCCGGATCCTGTTTGACTCCCTTTTTGTGGGCGAGCGGCAGTATGTAGTCATGATGCCCGCCGACGACGAAGACGCCTTGGAACCTGAGATGGTGATCCTCCGGGTCGACACTGACGAAAACGGGGAAGACATCCTCGTGACCATAGACAGCGACGACGAGTGGGTCGAGGTGCTAAAGGCCTTCGAGGAGATGGACGTGGAAGACGCCTTGGGGGATTTTGAGATCGACTTCGATGACGAAGACGACGAAGAAGAGAACCCTCCCAGGCACTAGAGCCGGTAGTTAGAGGAGAATTCCGGAGAGACATGAGAAAGTATTGGGTCGGTTTTGTCTTGCTATTGTGTTTGGTGGGCGCGTCAACGGTCGCCTATCTGTCGTCGTGTCCTTTGCCGGAAGACGCGGGAACCGTGACGATCACCGTACCCGAAGGCTATTCCACCGCGCAAGTCGCCGAGTTGCTATACGAGAACAAGATAATAAGAAACCAGCTCTTTTTCCGTGCCCTAACAAGGCTCATGGACGCCGACGGGAAGATTCAGTCGGGGGAGTTCGATTTTGAGCCCGGCATCTACGCTTGGGATTGCGTGAAAAACCTGTTGAAGGGCAGGGCGGTATGCTACACCCTCACGGTCCCGGAAGGTTTCAACGTGGAAGCCATAGCGAAGCTAATAGAAGACCGCGGCTTTGGCTCATCCCAAGAGTTCATTGAGGTCGCCAAGGACACATCCCTCTTGCCTGACTTCATCTCGTCGGACCGGATAGGCGAGACCAGGTATCCTCTGGAAGGCTATTTGTTCCCGGATACTTACTACATCCGCAAGGGTATGTCTGAGCGGGAGATCGCCGTGATGATGATAAACAGGTTCGTCCAGGTGTTCGACGAAGAACTTCGAGATAAGGCCGCTTCTATGGGGATGACCCCCCATGAAGTGTCGATCCTGGCTTCCATCGTGGAAAAAGAAGCTTATGTCGCCGAGGAACGCCCGATCATCGCGCGGGTCTTCCTAAACAGGCTGAAGTTTTCTATGACTTTGGGCTCGTGCCCCACTGTTCTGTACGCAATCAACAAGCCAGAGGGGCCCCTGCTTTGGAGCGAGACGGAAGTGGAGTCCCCCTACAATACCTACAAGAACCCGGGGCTGCCTCCTGGGCCAATAGCCAGTTTTGGCAAAGCCTCGCTTGAGGCCGTGCTGAACCCCAGCGATGTGGATTACCTCTATTTCGTCGCTAAGAACGACGGGTCTCACGCTTTCGCCCGGACGCTCACGGAGCACAACCGCAACGCCGACCTTTATCAAGGCAAATAGCCCCTTCTGAATAGGCGGATCCCCTTACTTGGCATTCTAGGAAAGTAAGAATAGCCAAGTGAGGAAGGGATCTTGCTTATGACCGCTCTTAGGGTAGTCATCCTAACCCTCGTTTTTATCCTTGTTTCCGCCCTATCCTTCGGCGCCGACGTACCCCAGTGCCTGGCGGTTCCCAGCCATCGCCTGGCCGCCCCCCAGAGTTGGTGGGATGAAGTCGACTTGTTGTGCCGGGTGATCATGGGAGAGGCCACTGGCGAGCCTTTTACAGGGCAGGTAGCCGTAGGCGCCGTCATGCTGAACCGCGTGAGAAGCCCCCAGTTTCCCGATACTCTCGCGGGCGTTGTCTTTGAGCCCGACGCTTTTGAGTCGGTCACCAACGGCCTCATTTGGTCCCGGAGTCCCTCCGAGAGCGAGATACGAGCCGCCGAGCTGGCCCTGAACGGATGGGACCCCACCTACGGGTGCCTGTTCTTCTGGAATCCCAGCAAGCCTGTGAGCCCGTGGATCTGGACCCGCCAGATCGTCGTTACCATCGGGAACCACGTTTTCGCCTACTAGAGAAGACTGGCCGCTAAGGAGGCGTTACTCATGAAACGGAATCTCGGGAGGATAGGCATCGCCGTCTTGGGGATACTGGCGGTCGCTTCCCTCTTGTTCGGGGCGAACCAGTACAGGCAAGCCCAAGCCGCCCAGTTAGCGATCACGGGCATGCAGCAGCGGGCTATGTTCAGCCTGATATCTCACGTCGAGAACATCGAAGGATGCCTGGCCAAAGCGCGCGCCGCGTCCACGGTTGGCCAGCAGACGTCCTTTCTTACAGCCACTTGGTCCCATGCCCAGGCAGCGGCTGAGAACTTGGCGCAGTTCGGCATGGCGTCCACCGACCTCACGGCCATACGGCAGTTTGTCTCAAGAATAGGAGACTACTGCCTGGTCCTGTCGCAAAAACTGGCCCGGGGCGACTCGGTAACCCAAGCGGAGTGGAGCGAACTCAAGCGACTTGAAACGTCCACCAAGGACTTGGCGGCCGCCCTGTCTGACATGGGACGCCAGGCCTTGTCATCGGGCAGGCGGATCGGAAAGGCAAGTCTGGCTTCCTTGTTCCTCGGGGCGCCCGCGGTCGATGACTGGCTAAACGACGGGTTTTCCGAACTGGACACAATGACTCAGAGCATCCCGTCGCCCATATACGATGGTCCTTTTTCCGAGGCCAACCAGAGGGCCATGGCTTTGGCCCGACCTGGGACTCCTATCGATATGGAGGCCGCCAAGAACATCGCGGGCACGTTCTTGCGTCCGGGAGAATCCTTCCAGTCTGTAAGGGTTGAGGACTGTGAAGGGTCGATTCCAAGCTTCCTCGTGACCCACAAGCGGCCGGACGGAACCGAGATCACCACCGCCGTGGCAAAGCAAGGAGGTTACGTGGTCTGGTGCGCGGACTCGGAGACTCCCACGTCGGTACCCGCCGCGGCGGTCCCTGAAGGCCAGAACTTGGATAGGGCAAGACAAGCCGCCAAAGACTTCCTCGCTTCCAAAGGCTTCAGCTCTCTGGTTGAGACCGGTTGGCGGCGTCCCGGCGCGGGTTCGGGGCGGGTAGTGTTCAACTTCGTCCCCGAAGTCACGGTCGGCAAGGGGGAGGACGCCGAGCCGTGCAGGCTGTACCCGGACCTGGTCAAGGTTGAGGTGTCGGAAGCCGACGGGAAAGTGATCTCCTTCGACCAGAGGGGTTACCTTACCACCAACGATCACCCGTCCCGTATCCTCCGTGAGCCTCTGGTGTCCAAAGAAGAAGCCAGAGCGGTCCTAAAGAAGGACCTGCAGGTTCAAGGCGACGGCCGGCTGTGCGTCATACCCATGCTCCCGACCAGGGAGGTAATGGCCTGGGAGTTCAACTGCAAGGAAGGGGACGACACGTACCTGGTCTACATCAACGCCATGAACGGTCAGGAAGAAGCCATCTTCCAGGTCATTGAGAGCGAAGAAGGCTCGCTTACGGTGTGAACAATGTCGAATACTCGGTGGTTGGCAGAGGCATGCTACTTAGCGGTCTTGAAGGGAGGTGAAGGGTATTGCCGCTAACCCAGCTTGAGACTTGGTACTTGAATGAGGCGATCAAGGGAGAGACTCTCTTGTGCCAAAAACTCGCCGCGTACGCCAACCAGGTCCAGGACGAGACGCTGAGGGGGCTCATCCAAAACCTCCAGAAGACCTGCCTTCGTCACGTTGAGATCCTGGCGAGCTATGCCGAGTGAACGGGGCGGCGGAATTCGCGGTCGCAAGACGGGGGGTAAGTCAGGATTTGTCACAGATGACGGGATCATCAGGAAGCAACTTGAGCGATAAGGATATCGCTATGGACATCCTCACTAGCAAGAAGCATTTGGCCAACTACTACTACGCGCCGGCCATTCTGGAGTCCAGCCAGGAATCCATCCGGTCGGCATTCCAAAGAGTACACAGTGAAGCCCAAGAAGAGGCTAAGGAGATCTTCAACTACCTTAACATGAGGGGATGGTACAACGTGCGTCAAGCGGACGAACAATCGGTGAACGAACTCCGGAATACCGCCATGCAGTCCAGACAGGCAATCCAGGGACTGTCCCAGGGCATGGGGCAAGGAACGTCAATGAGCGGCGGGAATTTTGGCCAGACCACGGGAATGGGATTCGGTTCGACTCTATCAGGCAGCCAGAGCCACTGGACCGGCACCCAATACGGTGAAGGACAGACCGGGATGGGGCCGTCCAGCCTGTCACAGGGCGTAAGCTACGGCGGACAGCCCAGCCATATGATGGGGCAATCCGGCATGAGCGGGGGCTATCAGGGGGTGCCCCAGCAAGTGAATCTCCCCTCATGGACGAGAGGCACGGGACTCCAGGGTCAGCAGATGTCGGCTCAGTCGGGACAGCATTGGACGGGAACCCAGTACGGAGAGGGACAGACCGGTATGGGGCCGTCAAGTCTGTCACAGGGCGTAAGCTACGGCGGACAGCCCAGCTTTATGACGGGAGGCGGCTTTGGCGGTTACCAAGCAGTTCCTCAACAGGTAAGCCTTCCTTCCTGGACTCGCGGTGCCGGGACCCAAGGACAGCAGCTGTCGAACCAAGGTTTCTCCAGCCAGGGATGGACAGGAACCCAGTACGGCGAGGGAAGCTCAGGAATGGGCCCGTCTAGCCTGTCGCAAGGCATGAGCTTTGGCGGCCAATCCGCTCTCGCGCACAGCGGCTTCTCAGGCGGATACCAGGGAGTTCCCCAACAGGTAAACCTCCCTTCGTGGACTCGCGGGACGGGGATCTCCGGTGGGCAGCAGGGTTTCGGCAACCAGGGGAGTTCGGTGTTTGGCGCCCCTTCAGGCGGCTACCAGGGGATTCCGCAGCAAATAAACCTTCCGTCTTGGACTCAAGGCGCCGGAATCCAGGGAAGCCCGCAAGGCGGGTTCGGGGGACAGGGAACCTATTTCCAAAGCACGTCGGGAGAAGTGAACTTGCCGAGTTGGGCTTACGGCACGGTATCCCAGAGCGGCGGACAGGGCGGCGGCATGGGCTTCGGAAACCCCGGGGCCGGCAGGCAGTCCCAGTAGGTAAGAGAAGGTAGTTTCCACGGCGGTCAGAAGGGGTAGAGGGTTCTGTCTACCCCTTCTGTCATCACGAGCGAACGAAAGGACGGGGGCACTTGCCAGAACTCCGCTTTGACATCCTGACAGGAGATTTTGCCATCATCGCGACAGAAAGGGCCAAGAGACCGTCTGACTTTAAGGCTTCCAAAGAAGCGGAACACCTGCCCGAGCGCGACCCGAAATGCCCGTTTTGCCCGGGAAACGAGAAGCTGACTCCTCCGGAAACCTACGCTTTACGAAACGGCACCGAACCGGACTCTCCGGGGTGGACGGTCAGGGTTGTGCCAAACAAGTTTCCCGCTCTGTCTCCGGCTTCCGGCGCGTCTTTGGAGGAACTGGAGGCGTTAAGGGCAGGCATGTCCTGGCCTCCGGAGACCGGCGACTCCTCCATGTATTGGGAAGTCCCGGCCGTGGGCGCCCACGAAGTGGTAGTGGAGTCAGCGCGGCATGACCTAAGCTTGGGGGATTACACGAGAGAACACCTGGCGAGCGTCCTGGAAGTCCTGAAAACTAGAATGCTGGCGTTGTACGACCGGCAGGAAATCAAGTACGTTCAGGTTTTCCGGAACTTCGGTCCGGCAGGCGGGGCTTCTTTGGCGCATCCCCATTTTCAGATCATCGCCCTGCCCGTGGTGCCGCCCAGGGTGTCCCTTGAGCAGGCCCGCTTTCTCAAGTATGAGTCCACTACGAGAAGGTGCTTGTTGTGCGACCTGGTGGAACGGGAGATCGAGAAGGGGGAACGGGTGATCGCCAAGACCGACGAGTTCGTTGTGCTGTGCCCGTTCGCGTCGCGGCACTCCTTCGAGACCTCCATTATTCCCAGGAAACACTCGCCGAATTTCGCGGCGTCGTCGGGCGCCGAGCTGTCATCCCTCGCCGACACAATGGGAGACCTTTTTTCCCGTTACGAGACTATGTTTCCTTCGCTGTCTTACAACATGGTGCTTCACAGCGCGCCTCTCTCGGGGCGGAACAAGGGAGGCCAGCCTTACCACTGGCACTTTCACATCTTGCCCAGGTTGACCATTGAGGCCGGGCTGGAGCTTGGAACGCACGTTCAAATCAACCCGACCCCTCCTGAAGTCGCGCGCGAGCAGTTTCTTTCAGTATAGACACTACCGAGGCAGGCGATTTCCATGCTGGACACGGGCATGAACATACTCTTGGTTTCGTCTGAGGTAGCCCCCTTCGCGAAGACCGGCGGCCTCGCCGACGTGGCCGGGTCCCTGCCAAAAGCTTTGGCCCTGCAGGGGAACGACATCAGGGTTATGATGCCGAGGTACCGCGGCATTCAAAGCCACTCGATCGTGGCCGATTTTCCCGTGGAGGTCGGGGGACGCAAAGAAACCTGCATAGTAAGGACCGGGTACATTGAGGCCAAGAGCGATATGGGAACCAGGCGTGTTCCCGTCTATTTCCTGGACAACTACCACTACTTTGACAGGGAGCGCTACTACATGTTCGGCGATGAGCCTCTCAGGTTCGGATTCTTTGACAAGGCCTGCGTCGCGGCCTGTGAGGTCCTGGGTTTCCGTCCCGACGTAGTACACTGCAATGACTGGCAGAGCGGGCTCATGCCCCTGTTAATTCGAGAGCGCGCCAAGGAGAACGACTTCTGGAAAGACGTGGCGACTTGCTTCACCATCCATAATCTGCGTTACCAGGGACGGTTTCCGAGGGACGTGCTCAGGCAGTTGGGGATAGGGCAGGAACACTTCCATCCGGAGGGGCTCGAGTACTACGGAGACGTGAACTTCATGAAGGCCGGAATCGTCTACTCTGACGTCTTGAACACGGTCTCCGAGACTTACGCCAAAGAGATACAGACTCCCGAGTTTGGGGAGGGGCTGGACGGGATACTCCGGAAACGCTCCAAAGACCTTTACGGGATCGTGAACGGAATCAACTATCACGAGTTCAACCCCAAGTCCGACCCCCGCGTATACGCCACCTACGACTCGACTGATTTGGCACGAAAGCGCGAGAACAAGCACTCCCTCCAGAGGGAACTGGGCCTACCGGTGTCTGACGCGCCTTTGTTGGGCCTGGTGTCGAGACTCGTGGACCAAAAGGGGCTGGACATACTCCTGGCGGCGATGCCTTCCGTGCTGGCTCAAGGATGCCAGTTTGTTCTCCTGGGCACGGGCGACAAGTTTTTTGAGGACGCTTTCTCGGAGCTGGCAAGAAAGCATCCCGATCAGATGGCCGCCGTCATCGGCTTCAACGGGGTATTGGCCCAGAAGATATACGCCGGATCCGACCTGTTTCTGATGCCATCGAAGTTCGAGCCTTGCGGGCTGGGACAGCTCATCGCCATGCGTTACGGTTCGATCCCGGTGGTCCGTAAGACAGGGGGATTGGCCGATACCGTGATGGATTACGACGGCGACACAGGGAGCGGCAACGGCTTTGTGTTCTCGGAGTACACGGCCAAGGCGCTGGAAAACGCCGTCAAGCGGGCTCTGAACCTGTACTCGGACAAAGACGCGTGGCAGAAACTGGTCCGGGAGGCCATGGAAATGGACTTCTCCTGGAACCGCCAGGCCGCGTTATACACAGAACTCTATATCGAAGCCATGGGACGAAAAGGCAGGGTTGAGCGCCCCGCGTAACCGCGAAGAACAGCACTAAGCCTGACGCCGGGCGCTGTAAGCTAGCTTGCGGCAGAGCCTTTCCGGATCACCGACTCGTAGCACCGGAGGAGGCGCTCGGCGCAAGCTTCCCTTGAGAACGCTTGAGCGTTCCTCTTGGCGTTTTGGCTCATTTCCTCAAGGCGTTTCTCGTCTCGCAACAGGGAGGAAGCTTTCTCCGCCAGCTCTCCGGGGTCGTTCTTGCAGAGATACCCGTCCACGCCGTCTTCGACCATGTCGTTTACGCCCAACGCGCCAACAGCGACTGCAGGGAGGCCTGCGGCTTTGGCTTCCACCAGAACCAGGCCCTGAGTATCGGTGAGAGAAGTAAACAAGAACAAGTCGGCGCCGGCGTAAACGCTGGGCATTTTGTCGGGCAGGACGGTCCCTATGAAGAAGGCGCGGTCCGCAACTCCCAGCGACCGGGCTTCTTCCTTTAGGGTTTCCCTGAGCGGCCCGTCGCCTACCAGGACCAAGTTGGCCTCGGTCTTCTTGGCGATCTCCGCGAACGCTTTCAACAGGACCGACAGATTCTTTTCCAGACCCAATCTACCGCTGGTGAGGACCACTTGCCCTTTCGGGATACCGTATGTCTCGTGGAGAAAACCCGGATCGCCGGTCTGGAACTCGGCCACAGGTATCCCGTTAGGTATGGGAAGGGGATTTACGGCCGGGTCTTTTCCGTGCAGGTACCGCGCTATGGTCGCGGACGGGGTAATGACAGCGTCCGCGCTCCGGGCCACCCTTAAAGCTGTGCGCTCTACCAACGTAGACATCTTGGGGCCGACGACCGGCACGTAGTGGGAGTACATGTTGTACATCGTGTGGTAGGTCATGACCACAGGTATGCCCATTCGCCTCGCCGCCCTAAGTGCGGCGGCGCAGAGGTTAAAGGGCGAGTGTATGTGTATCACGTCAGGATTGGCCCGAGAAATCTCATTCCTAATCCTGAAGTACATCGGAACGGCAACATAGTAAGTCTTGTTGGTAGGGGCGCGGAACGAGGGGAACCGGACGACGCCTTCCTCCGGCGGAGTTCCCGGATAAGAAGGGCAAAACACCGTCACGTTGTGGCCCATTCGGGTCAAGGTGTCCTTCATCGTGGCTACCGCCCGGGTTACGCCTGAGACGTACGGGTAGTAACTGTCGCTCACCATGGTTATTCTCAATTGTGAAAACCCCCTCCGTCCCTGCCATTATCCACGATGCCGGGAATTGGGGCAACCTTCCTGAGACCATGCCCGAGAGGGTACAATAGACGAGACAAGCGCGAAAGGAGCGTACGCTATGCCCGTTACTAAGGCGGTGTTTCCTGTGGCTGGCCTGGGAACCAGGTTCCTTCCGGCGACCAAGGCCCAGCCCAAAGAGATGCTTCCGTTAGTCGACAAGCCAACCATCCAGTACGTCATGGAGGAGGCCATTAAGTCCGGCATTGACGACTTCTTGTTCGTGACCGGCCGCGGCAAGATGGCCCTGGAAGACTACTTTGACCATTCGGCGGAGCTTGAGTACCACCTGAAAGAAAAGGGGAAAACTGACCTTCTTGCTCTGGTGGAAAACATAGCTTGCATGTGCCAGATCCATTACGTTCGCCAAAAGAATCCCCTAGGCTTGGGCCACGCCGTATCCTGCGCCCGACAGCACGTGGGAAACGACCCGTACTTTGCCGTCTTGCTGGGCGATGACATCATTGTCTCGGACATACCGTGCTTAGCCCAGATGATGGTGGTTCACGAGCGCACCGGCAAAGCCGTTGTGGCCGTCCGCAGGGTGCCTCACGAACAGGTATCTTCCTACGGCGTCATCGACGGCAGGGAGGTAGGCAAGGGCATATGGGAGATCCGGGACTTGGTGGAGAAGCCGCGTCCGGAAGACGCTCCGTCGGATTTGGCCGTCATCGGACGCTACATACTTCCGTCCTCCATCTTCCCGATACTCGACACCATCCAGCCCGGCCACGGAGGAGAAATACAGCTTACCGACGCCCTTAGGCACCTGGCCCGGGACGGACAGATCATCGGATACGAGTTTGAAGGTACCCGTTACGATGTCGGAGATCCCAAAGGATTCCTAAGAGCCACCATAGAGCTTGCGTTGGAGAGAGACGACCTAGGCAAAGACCTCGGCTCCTATCTCGCCCGGCTCGTGCAGGAGAGAGGCCTTAGGCCCTAACTTCAGGCAACCTTCTCCAGTGTTCCGTATAAAAGGAAGGCACATTGCCCAAATATACTACGGAGCACTAGTTGAAGGGAGACCTGAGAGATATGTCCATTTCAAACAAGGACGCCCGCATCCGTTGGGAGGATGACAGGGAACAAGACCTGTGGGATTTCATGCGGCGGCGCCTGCAAGACGGCCTCTCCGTCACCGCGGCATTGAAAGAATACGGCGACAAGAACGGTATGTCGTGGCTTACTGCCAGGTGGAAGTACTACCAGATCAGAAGCAGGCAAGGAGAGACTCCCGTCCCGCGTCAACCGTCCAAACCGGCACGCGTAAGCAGGGGACGGCGCGCGGTCGCTTCCCAACAAGAGTTCTTCAGCTACCTGACAGATCTCGTGGAAGGCTCGGCCAACTCAGGCGAGGACATTGTCCCGCTAATAAAGGGATTGTCGCGTCTCGCCATGCTGTCTTCCGAGGGGATCCGGCTAAAGGAAGCCCTTAGGGAGCGGGAGAGACTTGCGGCATCAGCCGCCTCTGAAGCGGAGAAGGCCAGGGCCGAAAGGGACCGGGCCTTGGAGAGCCTCCAGAGGTTGTGCTCCTTCCTGGAAGAATGGCTTGCCGCGCCGCCTGTCGAGAGGGTCGGCTCTCTCAAGGAGTTCTCGGAACGCCTTAGGGCCGAGATAGACTCGGCTATGGCAAACTGAATCGTCTGAAAGCGAAGGGGCGCCTTGGGAGGACGGGACTTCTTCCAGGAAGCGACAAGAGACCGTCTAAGAGTTCTTCGGACGGTCTTTTCCATGGCTTTCCTCTTTTTTATCGGCGTTCTGGCCCGCTACCAGTTGATAGGCCCGGCGCAAGGAGACCTTCTTGTGAGCCCGGCTTTCCTTCAGAGACACAAGGGGGTTCCGGTGAGTCTAGCCCGGGGGCGCATAGTGGACCGGTACGGAGTGCCCCTTCACTACCCTGAGTGGTCGTTGTCCTTGGCCATATGTCCTTCTGAAGTCGAGAACTGGGACCGGGCCATGGAGACCCTCGAACAGATCCTGGACCCCGGGACCTTGGAGAGGATTCGGGGCTTAAGAGGCGCCTCCACCCCTGTAAAAGTGGCCAGGAACATAAGTGGCGAAAAAGCGCAAAAGCTGCTTTTGGTAAACGAACCGGGAATATGGGCGATCCCGGAGGAGATAAGGTACGGCAAGTCATCCATCGCCCGACACGTGGTTGGCCATATACGGCCGAACGCCTACCTTAATCCTGAGGACAACGTAGGGGAAGGCGGACTGGAAGAGGAGTACCAGGCCTTTCTGGCGGGTGGCCGTCCGGCGTGGGTGGGAAACGTCACGACCGGAGAGGGGGATCCGATTCCCGGGGCCGGGGTGCGGATCGCCCCTCCCGAAAACCCTCCGCCCGACTTGGTCACAACGCTGGACGCGCGCGTGCAGTTGGCGGTAGAGAAAGCCTTGGACGAACACAACGTCTCTCAAGGCGCGGTCGTTGTCTTAGACGCGGACAGTGCCGAAATCCTCGCCATGGCATCCAGACCTTCCTATGACCAAAACCGGCCCGACTTGCACCTTCAGGACCCCGACGCCCCGTTTGTCAACCGGGCCATCTCGGCGTTTCCGCCGGGTTCCGTATGGAAAGCGCTAATTGTGAGTTACGCTCTGGAGAAAGATCCATCCTTGCTCTACGAGACGTTCACTTGTACCGGGTCGGTAGAGGTGGGCCCCGTAAGGATCGCCTGCGGGCGGCAAGACGGCCACGGCACTATCACCCTCAAGGAAGCGCTGGCCCAATCCTGCAACTCCTGCCTCATACAGCTGGGCTTGAGGTTTTCAGCCACAGACCTGGTAAACTGGGCCAAGGAGCTTGGGTTTGGCGAGGAGACGGATGTTCCTCTTCCTAATGAGGCGCGGGGCACCCTTCCAAACCCATATACCATGTACGCGGGCGACATAGCGAACTTCTGCATCGGCCAGGGATACATCACCGCCACCCCGCTTCAAATAGCCGCTTTTTACAGGACCATCGCTGACCAGGGGGTCTATAAAGCTCCCCGCCTGATCCTTGGCGAAAGGGAAGGAGACAACTCCGGAAAGCGCGTCTTCTCAGAAGAAACCGCGGAAGCCTTGTCCAGCGCGCTTCTCATGGGTACGAGGACGGGTACCGGCCAAAACGCTTGGGTACCCGTGTACGGATCGGCGGGAAAGACGGGCACGGCTGAATCGGGGCTCAGTTCGCCGCACGCTTGGTTCGCGGGCTGGGCGCCCGTCCTAAAGCCCGAGTACGTGGTCGTAGTGTTCGTGCAGGAGGACGGCGACGGACCTTCCCGGGCGGCACCGTTGTTCAGAGATATCTGCACTTCCCTCTTGCGCTAGACGCCGGGACACGCACCGGATCTTCAGTTTTGGAATAGGATATAGGGTCCCATAAACCCAATCCCAAACGGAGGTTTCGAGCGTGCTCGCGTTTCTTCCGCAGATCGGCTCCTTTCTTCTTCGGATCCTGCAAACATGCCTGGGATTCGTATCCGGAAACCATTTCCCGTTGCCCCTCTCGGAAGAAGAGGAAAGGGCCTGCCTTCAGGCGGTAAAAAAAGGAGACATAGAGAGCCGGAACACGCTGGTGGAACACAATCTAAGGCTGGTAGCCCACATCGTAAAGAAGTTTGACCCGAATCCTCAGGAAATCGAAGACATGATCTCTATCGGCAGCATAGGCCTGGTAAAAGCCATAAACACCTATCAAGACGACAAGGGCACCCGCCTCGCGACCTACGCCTCACGGTGCATTGAGAATGAGATCCTTATGCACCTTAGGGCAACCCGCAACGACAAGAACGAGTTGCACCTGTTCGATCCGCTGGGGGGAGAAGACGAGGACGGAGACGTCTCCTACATGGACATCATCCACGATGAAGAACCGGACGTGGCTGAGGTGGTAACGGCCAAGGTCCAGGCTGAGAGCGTTCTCGCCAGGCTGTCGGTGCTTGATGACAAAGAGCGGGAAGTACTCGAGTTAAGGTACGGGCTGTGCGGCAGGCCGCAGAAAACCCAGAGAGAGATCGCGAGGTTGCTTGGGATCTCAAGGTCCTACGTCAGCAGGATAGAAAAGCGGGCCCTATCTAAACTGTCAAAAGCGTGTCAGCCTTCTCTGCAGTAGCCGAAAGGAAGTCCAGAACCGGTCCATGAGAATAGGGAATGGGGAAGCGATTATGAGAACCGCCCTCTCTTTGGTACTATATTAGTGCCGAAAGGGGGCGGGCTTGTTTGGCCAAGGTTCAGGAATACAGGGGAAGCGGTCCTATGAGACTCCTTACGCCTTCCCTCCGAGTCGCGACCATCTATGACCTCCCGCTTGACTGGCTGAAAACCAAATCGATCCGCGCGATAGTCACCGATTTGGACAACACTCTTGTGCCGTGGAGGGACTACAAGGTGGCGGATCAACTGTCAGGGTGGTTTAAAGAGCTCCACGGATTAGGCTATCGCACCGTAATTCTCACCAACGCGCGCCCGTCGCCCACCATCAAGAAGATGTCGGAGGACTTGGGCACCCAGCTCGTCATAGGAGCCCGCAAGCCGGTGCAGCGCTTTTTCCGCGAAGCCTTGGCTAAAGTGGATGCTGTCCCAGCCGAGACTTGCGTAATAGGAGACCAAGTGTTCACCGATGTGTTGGGCGGAAACCTTCTAGGCTGCTACACGGTGCTTGTCGACAGGATCGGGGACCGGGAGTTCATCGGTACCAGGTTCATGCGAATCTTTGAGCGGATGGTGCTAAGACGCCTATCCTCCACTAACCCCATCGCGGAGCCCGGCGACGGCCACTAAACCCCACAATGGGCCTTATGGCCTACCTGTATCTCTGAATCACCAGTTTAGCCCGGCAACTGTATGGGCCTTGGGTCTCACTTTTCTCCTGTGAATACCGATGATAGGTGTGTAGTTAATCCTCGCGCGGAGGCGGGGTTCATGGTCAAAGTACTAGTCGCATTTACAAAGCCGGGATGGCAACAAAACGTGAAGTCGGTTTTGTCTAGGGAAAGGACGGTAAGCGCGTCCTACGCGGAGTTGGGCAAGACCAACCTCAAGCTTTACACAGGCGGATACGACGTGGTGTTTCTACAAACCGGCCGGGACCGAGAGACTTTGAGCCGGTATCTGCCGGAAATCAAGGCAAGATATCCACGCTCGAGGCTGGTACTGGTCCTGGACAACTTCGGAATAACTGACATCGTGTTTGGGCACCGCATGGGCATATCGGCCCTTATAGATGAGACCGCCACGTCTGAGCAACTGCTGAACTCACTGAGCGCGGCTTTGAGAGGAGATCTCTACGTCGCTTCTTCCATTGTCCAAAAGAGCCAGAGCACGAAGAAACAGGAGCCGGCTGCGTTTTCCGTAGAGCCCGAGGAGTCCAGACAACTTTCAAGGCTTTCCGATCGGGAAATCGAGGTCTTAAGACTGGTGGCCAAGGGAATGTCCAACCGGTTAATAGCCAAGACCCTCTTCATCAGCGAGAAGACCGTCAAGAACCACCTCTACAACATCTTTAAGAAGATAGGGGTCACCGACCGCACCAAAGCGGCGCTCTTGGCGGTCCGGACCCTGATGCCGGTTAGTAATGAGTCTTTTGGCCCTTCAGAGGTTTTCGTTGAATCCGATGGATAGACTGAGAAGTTGTCATGTTGCCGCAGATCACCCCCCCGATATGCGACAGCAGAACCTGTCTTAGCCCGGGACTCCCGGGCTCTCTTTTTTGAGTGGACCCGCCCGGGACTAAGGAAAGAAACCGTGGCTGTAGAAGAACCAAAGGGAGGCTCCTGTGGACGCGACGGCCAACAGAAAGGACCAGAAGGCTCCCGCCTTGTTGCCTTCTTTCCAGAGGACCCGCCCCCAGTTCACCGTGTAGACTCCTGTCAGGAGGGATATTATTACGCCAATAATGTGCATGTCTTAGTTATTTGACGGTTTTGCCCGGTAAATGCGCGCACGCGGAGGCGACACTGCCTTGCTATGCCGGGCTGGGCGTGGGATAATACTGTCAATCACAAGAGCATACCGTGTGCCATGAACGAGAATAGTACCGGTCTGACGGTGCTTACAGCGAGCAGGGGTTAGGTGAAAGTCCTTGCGCACCCGTCTTCCGGGAATGGGCTCGGGAGCGAGCGAGAGCCGGCTCATCACCGATACAAGATGGGACGCTTTAGTCGTGAAGTGCGCCGTTAGGCGAAATCGGGTGGCACCGCGGACAAAACTCCGTCCCAATAGGATGGGGTTTTTTGTTTGTCGGCGCTTTGCCGGCGGCGCGTGCGATGGAAGCATCTTACAACCGGAAGGAGAGGTAAGCATGAAGAGAGTGTTTTCGGGAGTGCAGCCTACGGGAGGGCTCACCCTAGGCAACTATCTGGGGGCCATCAAGCATTTTGTTAGGCTGCAGGAGGAATACGACTGCTTCTACTGTGTGGTGGACCTTCACGCCTTGACGGTCCCAAAGGACCCCAAAGAGCTTCGTACTCTGATAGTTGACACGGCGGCCTATATGATGGCCGCGGGATTGGACCCGGAGAAGGTCACTTTGTTCGTCCAGTCTGACGTGCCGGCCCATTCCGAGCTGTCCTGGATCATGGAATGCACCGCCACGTTCGGCGAGTTGTCCAGGATGACGCAGTTCAAGGAGAAGTCCGAGGGCAGGGAGTCGGTATCGGGCGGCTTGTTCACATATCCGGCTCTAATGGCGGCAGACATACTCCTCTACGACACAGACGTGGTGCCGGTGGGGGAAGACCAGAAACAACACGTGGAGCTGGCGAGAGACTTGGCCATTAGGTTCAACTCCCGCTACGGGGACACCTTCAAGGTACCTGAGCCCGTGATCCCCAAGACCGGCGCCAGGATCAAGTCTTTAGCCGACCCGAGCCGAAAGATGTCCAAGTCCGACACCGACCCGTACGGCGCCATCTTTCTGGGGGACAGCGAAGACGAAATCGTGAAGAAGGTCCGTAGGGCTGTGACCGATTCGGGGCGCGAAATCATCTACGACCCCGATAATAAGCCCGCTCTGGCCAACCTTCTGACCATATACTCCCACTGCGCGGACATACCCATCGAAAAGCTTGAGGAGATGTACGCGGGCAAAGGTTACGCGGACTTTAAGAAGGGATTGGCGGAAGCCGTCATCCAATGCCTCAAGCCTATCCAAAAAAGACACCGGGAGATGTCCGAGTCAGGATACGTTAAGGAGGCGCTGGTGGAGGGGGCGCGCAAGGCCATGGAAGTCTCCACGCCAGTGCTAAAGAGGGCAAAAGAAAGGCTCGGGCTTCCCAATCACATGATGGGGTAGAGCGCTAAGCAAGACTGAAGAGGGAATCGAAGAGAACGCCGGTCTCGGGCCGGCGTTCTCTCATCCTACTCACACTTGACGATAGAGGTATGGGCTAGTACACGGATAGGTACTGGTCCAGTTCCCACTGATGGACCTGGGTCCTGTAGACATCGGTCTCGATGCGCTTGGCCTCGACGAAACGTCCCACGATATGGTCGCCCAACGCCTGCAGGATGACTTCGTCGGCCAGTAGTTCTTGAATCGCTTCGTCAAGGCTTCCCGGAAGGTTGCCTATTCCTAAACGGCGCCTTTCTTCAATAGTCATTTCGTATATGTTGCGGTTGACAGGGGGAGGCGGCGTTATTCCTTTCTTGATCCCGTCCAATCCCGCTTGGAGCATGACGGCCATGGTCAGGTACGGATTGCACGAGGGGTCGGGGCTTCTGAGCTCCAGTCTTGTGGACATGCCGCGTCCTGAAGGCACCCGGATCAATGGGCTCCTGTTGCGCTCAGACCACGCGATGTAGACGGGCGCTTCGTAGCCGGGCACAAGCCTCTTGTAACTGTTAATGAGAGGGTTGGTGATCGCGGTGTATCCCCGCGCGTGATGCAAGAGACCCCCCAAATACTGTAGGCAAGTGTCTGACAGGCCGTACTCGCCCTGGGGATCGTCGAAAACGTTTGTCTCACCTTGGAAGAGAGACTGGTGCACGTGCATGCCCGAACCGTTTATGCCGTGAACGGGCTTGGGCATGAAAGTGGCGTGGAGTCCGTGTTGGGACGCGATAGTGCGTACGACTAGCTTCAAAGTAACCATATTGTCGGCCGTGGACAGCACGTCGGCGTACCTGAAGTCTATCTCGTGCTGACCGGGGGCCACTTCGTGGTGGGCGGCCTCGATGTCGAAGTCCAGGTCCTGCAAGGCTATGACCATATCTCGCCTGGCGACTTCGCCCTTATCCACAGGGGAAAGGTCAAAATAGCTACCCTGATCGTGGGTCTTAATTGTCGGGGCTCCCTGGGCATCCAGGTGAAACAGGAAAAACTCGGCTTCCGGACCGGCGTTCATGGCATATCCCATGGCGGCCGCATCCTTGATCGCGCGCTTCAGCGTAAGGCGCGGGCAGCCCGCGAAAGGCTCGTCGTTGGCAGTGTAGATGTCACAGATGAGACGGGCGGTATGCTCCCTGCCCGAGTTCAGCCAAGGAAACGCCACATACGTGGACGGGTCGGGCTTTAGGAGCATGTCCGATTCTTCGATCCGAACGAATCCGTGGACCGACGAACCGTCAAACAAGATCTGGCCGTCAAGCGCTTTTTCCAACCGCTGGACAGGGATAGCGACGCTCTTTACCACACCAAGGATGTCTGTGAATTGAAGCAGTATGAACCTGATTTGCTGATCTTCGGCCAGTCTCAAGACGTCTTCTTTGGTGGCGGGCCTCTTTGGGTTTACGTATGGTGTGTCTTGGGCCATGCGGGTATCCGTCCTTTCTTGGGGCAGACTCAAATGGGCTATCGCTTTTCTCTGTTGCCGCGGACCGCGCTTCTACGGAAGTAGGACGTGCTGTCGCTTTCCGGGACTTTTTCCACCGGTACAAACGGGGTCTCCACCGGCCGCATTCTGACTGCGGCGTCTCCTACGACCCTTCCCGGCATCCTTCCCGTGTCCCTAGAGGCTTCCCAAGACACCTCTCTTGCCGGCTCATCCAGTCCCGCCGCCATTATCCTGCGGATCGACTCCATGGTAGTGATGCCACTTTCAATAAGCGACCGCACCCTAAGGAGCGTGTTGACGTTCTCTTGGGAATAGAGGCGGTGGCCCCCCGGGGTCCGGTCCGGATGGACCAGTCCCGCTTCCTCGTAGTACCTGATGCGCCGTCTGGTTAGGCCGGTCAAGCGTTCCACGACTCCCATAGGGTAGACGTAAAGGGAGTCCTTAGGTGTATCTTTTCTCGCGGACCTTTGCACCGGCATCACTCGCTTTCTCAGGAAGTAGCGTCTAGCGGCGTCATTGAAAAACTTACGCACCATTATATCCGCACGGCAACGTGGCGCCAACAAAGTCCGTTATATAGATGTTATAAAATATGACACATACATGACGCATCCTTAACAATGCCTGCTACCCGGGTGGAAAGGGCAAGCAGATGCTCTGGCCGGGCCTGAGATTCCAAGGGTCCACGTCGGGGTTCAGAGCCATAAGTTCGTCTACGGTAGTGCCCACTTGAGAGGCGATAAGGAACAGCGTGTCTCCGGGAGCCACAACCCAGTAGAAGCCCGAAGGGCAAGGAGGGACGGGGCCTACCGGAAGCCCGAGGAACTCGGGAAGCTCCAAGACTTCGCCTGGAATCAGGTTAGAGGGGTCAACCCCGGGGTTCGCCTCCATAAGTTCCGAAACGGTAGTCCCAATCTCCAGCGAAATCGAGTACAGCGTATCGCCGGGCGCAACCACCCACACCCTGCGACCATCCAAAGCTATCTCCAACGGGCACATGGCGGTCACTCCTTTATTCTCGTCTCCTGTATCCTATGAGGGGTCTTCTACGATTCACCACGACGATGCCGGAGGACCCGGAAGGAGAACTGTGCCCTTGCCTTGAATCTCAATACGGATAGTTGTAGACGAATCCGCACTCGGTCAAGGCAAACGGCGAATCCAACGCTATTGAGGAGGAAAGAGGGTTGAGCCCGGGATCCTTGACTCGTCTTGGACGCATTCTCACAGGTGTGGCGGCTCCGCTCCGTCTTGGACGCGACTACTCGCTGTTTTGGACTGCTCAAACTCTATCCGCCATCGGCGATGGCGTCGGCAGTCTGGCGTTGTCCGTCCTTGTGCTGAGGCAGACCGGGTCCGCCGAAACCACATCTTTGGCAGTTGTGCTGCGCATGCTGCCCCCCTTGTTCGTGGGTCCGGTGGCGGGATTGGTCCTCGACCGGGTGAGCAGAAAAACGGTCATGGCCTTAACCGATCTGGTCCGTTCCTTAGTTACGCTATATGTGGGCTACGCGCTGTACACGGGGACCTTTGGGGTCGCTCACGCGTGTTTTTGGATGCTTGCGTCAGGAACTATGTCCTCCTTCTACGAGCCCGCGGGCATGGCTTTAATCCCGTCTCTAGTGTCTTCGGATTCGGTTCCGCGCGCCAACGCGGTCCAGAGCATGGGGAAGAACACGGCCTGGATAGTAGGTCCGGCTTTGGGAGGCATCATTCTGGAAGCATGGGGCGGACCGGGAGTGATGTGGGTGAACGGAGTTTTCTGCGCCGCCGCTGCCCTGTGTGTGTTTTTCATCAGGACGCAGGTGGACGCGGCCCTTAGCGGATCCGGTAGACCGGGGATTCGACGGATCTGGGACGGGCTCGCCTTTTACCGCTCCATGCCCGTGGCTGTTCACCTCTTGCTGCTCACCATAGCCATAAACTTGTGCACGGTCCCGGTGGAGTTGGGCTTTCAGGTCCACGTCTTACAGGTGCTCAAGAAAGACACCGGGATGCTGGGATTGGCCTTCAGCATCGCTGCGGTGATGTCGGTGCTTTCTTCTTTCTGGGTGGCTGCCATTAAGTCGGTCAAACTGCGCAAGATGCTTCTCATGGGCATTGCGGGCATGGGACTATCCTTTGCCCTGACCGCGCTTACCACGAGTATGTGGACGGCGTTTGGCACCTTCGCGCTGTTTGGCGCCTCGGGACCGCTAATCTTGATACCCATAAGCTCCATCTACCACAAGGTTACCCCGTCGGACATAAGGGGACGGGTCTTCGCCTTCAGGTCGGCAGCCTCAACGCTTATGGCGCCTTTGTCCACCCCGATTGTGGGATGGGGACTGGACATGTTCGGCAGCAAGACAATGCTCGTCGTGCTGGGAGTCGCCCTTCTGACAGTGGGTGCTTTCGCTTCAATCTCAAGGCCCTTGGCCGACCAATCCCTGGGCTAAGGGGATCCTATACCTCGATTTTAGCCCAGTGTCCCGCCCTAAACCTCAACGCGGCCAGTATCGCTCTGGTAGACATGTCCATAGCCATCCCTATCCAGGCGCCGGGGAGTCCCATTCCCATCTTGATAGCGAGAATGTAGGCGAGCACTACACGGACGCCCCAGATCCCGGCGGCGGTTATATACAGGGTCCATTTAGTGTCGCCGGCACCCCTAAGGCCGCCTGACAAGATGAAGTTGCCGATCATAAACGGCTGCGCTACGGCGATTATCCTAAGAGCTCCTGCGGCCAATTCGGTTACAGTCCTGTCGTCGGTGTAGAGGTAGGCCACGTATTTCCCAAAGAAGAAGTAGACGAGCCCCACCAGAACGGCGACGGCCGCGCCGATCTTTAAGGCTTCCCAGCCGGTCCGCATCGCGCGCTTCGGTCTCTTGGCGCCGAGGCTTTGGCCTACCAGGGAAGTCGTGGCGATTTGAAACGCCTGGCCGGGAGTGAAACTGAGCCCTTCCACGTTCAGCGCTACTTGGTGGGCGGCATAGACAGTGGTGCCGAAGCTGGAGACTATCCTCGCGAACGCCATCTGTCCCGACCGCATCACTGCCTGTTCCATGGCGGCAGGGAGACCCACTCTGAAGATGCGCCTCATAATCTCGGGGTCAGGCCGGAAGGAGTCATGGATGGATATCTTAATAGCCGCCCGGTTTAAGAGAATCTTGCGGATTATCAGCGCGCAGCCTACTCCTCTCGATATGGTTGTCGCGAGGGCGGCTCCCGCCACCTCCATTCTCGGAAAACCGAAGTGTCCGTAGATAAGCAGGTAGTTAAAGAACACGTTGACCAGGTTTGCCACTGTATTTACGGACATTGGCGTTTTAGTGTCGCCGGCCCCGCGCAGCGACGCGCTAAGGCTGATGGTGACTCCTTGGAATAGCAATCCGCAAGCGACGATCTTGAGGTAGCTTGAGCCGGGGCCAATGACGTCCGCTTCCGCGCCCATCCAAGCGATGATGGAAGGCGCGTTCATGTATCCCAGGATGCCGAGTATCAATCCCATGGCACCGGCAATCACAACCGCCTGTCTCGCCGCGGCCGAGGCATCTTCGGGGCGGTTGGCTCCTATGGAGCGCGCCACCAGGGCGGTGGCCCCCACGTTTAGAGCCATAAACATTGACATGGCCACAAACATCGGCTGGTTTGAGAGACCTACCGAAGTGATCGCCCACGGACCGAGCCTTCCAACCATGATCATGTCCGCCATGGAGACGAGCGTCATGAGGATCATCTCGGCTAGGGCTGGAAGAGCAAGGGTCAAGATGTTTTTCCGAATGAGGGATACTTCTTCGTGGTCTATAACCTCTTCTATGATCTCTTTGTCGGAGGCTTCCGGCGCGGGAATAGCCAGTTCGCCGCCGGGCGGCTCAACGGAAGCGGCCCAGCTATCGTCGTTTGAATTCTCGGCCTCGGGTGGCATAACCGTCCCGTCTTCTTTGTTTAAGTCACCCACGGTCTCCAATCCCCATCTCTGTCTTTTGTGAGTTATTTCTGTACTCCAAATATCCTACCATTCAGGCAAATAAACGGCAACAAGTGGGCTCTTAGTGCGTGACCGCCGGATGTTCAGTCTTGAGGCGGCAGGGAACGAGAAGCGGACTTAGAAGGCAAGGCTGCAGCCACAACAGCCAATAGGGCTTCTTGCTCTTCCGATATGTTCTCCGCCACTCTGGCGGCCGCAAGTGGGAACGTCCATGCTTGCAGCTCCTCCATTGTCCCGGGGCGTAGCTCCAGATAGCGCTCGGCGTAGGCCCGCCTATACTCCTCGGTGAGCCTCTCTACAGCTTCCCTTTCTTCCCGAGACCGAGAATGATATTTGCCCATGCGCATGAGGAGCATTACTCGCGCGACGTCAGCCAGAGGATTCCCTTTGCATGCGTTATCCCAATCGATGACTACCGGACCCCTGGGCGACAATATGACATTCTGTACGTTCAAGTCCCCGTGGCACAAGGCGTTTCCATCTGGCAGCGCCTGAAGCGATTCCATAGCGGCGTTTTTTATTTGGCAGGACAAGAGGGATCCCCGCTCAATCGCCCTGCGTTGGGCATCCCGCTGAGAGGGCAAGTCCTCAAGGACATGCTTGTGGATCTCCGCGTGCAGTTCCGCGTGCAGAAAGGCATAGTCTTGAACTTTGCCGGGATTGGCTCTAATCTGGTCCTCTAACCTGGGGCCTTGGATGCGCTCATAGACGATCCCGGCCCTTCCTGATAAATGGACCACATCGAAAACTCTCGGCGACGGTACTCCCGCCTCATTGACGCGGCGGGTAAGGTCAGCTTCTCGTTCGGGCCACGTCTTGTCTACGCCTACTTGGTATAGCTTTAAGACCTTATCGTTACCTAGAGCGTATACTTCAGCCCGCCGCCCCCGGCCGACCATCTCACCAATGTCCAACAGGAACACTCCTTCTTGGCGCCTGATACCTGACGTTCTTGGGGGACTCGAAGATCCTATCAAAAGGAGACGGAAGACGGAAGGTAACGGCACCGTCAACACAGTCTTGTCGAGCCCGGCAGAAACTGGTAATATTTGGGAGGGCTTCCGTGCGGACGCGGTCGACATTTGAAAAACCTTCGCGGTTTCGTTCGGAGGGGGGAGAAAGCCTGTACGCGGACATCGCAGGATCGACAATTGTGGGAATTGAGGGCGTCAGCGTCACCGTGGAGGTGGACGTTTCGGCGGGCTTGCCCGGGTTGGAGATCACCGGAATGGGGGATACGGCTGTACGCGAGTCCAGGCACCGCGTGAGGTCGGCCATAAGAAACTCGGGTTTTGAACTCCCTCCCAGGAGAATCACTGTAAACTTGGCGCCCGCGGCAGTACATAAAGAAGGTTCCCAACTGGACCTGCCGATAGCGCTGGGCATCCTGGCGGCGTCGGGCACTATCGTGGGAGGAGAAAGGCTGAAAGAGCATTGCTTCTTGGGGGAGCTGGCGCTTGACGGGTCGCTGAGGCCCGTGAGAGGGGCGCTTGCCATGGCCTTGTCGGCTAAGGACAGGGGCTATTCCCGGGTAATCGTCCCCCGGGATAACGGTGCCGAAGTCTCCTGCATCTTGGACTTAGCGGTTCGAACCGCCGGCAGCCTTAGGGAGGTAGTTGACTATCTTGGCGGGAAATGCGAGCTGAACGTACCTTTACCTGGTGAAGACACGCGCCTCCCCGCGTCCGGCATTCCCGATTTCCGGGACATAAAGGGCCAGGCCGCGGCCAAGCGGGCCTTGGAGGTGGCGGCGGCCGGAGGACACAACCTTCTCATGCTTGGCTCGCCGGGCGCGGGTAAGAGCATGTTGGCCAGGGCAATGCCCGGAATCTTGCCTGACCTCACGCCGGAGGAAGCTCTTGTCGTTACAAGGATCGCGAGCGTGGCCGGCATACTTGCCCCCGGCTCAGGGCTCCTCCGGGAACGGCCCTTTCGCGCGCCCCACCACACGATAACGGCCACCGCGCTAATAGGAGGGGGCGCCCATCCTGTGCCGGGGGAAATCACCCTGGCCCACAGAGGGGTTCTGTTTCTGGACGAACTCCCCGAGTTTCCCCCATCGGTGCTTAACGCCCTGCGCCAGCCGTTGGAAGACGGTAGGGCGGTGGTCGCCAGATCAAAGGGGACCTACGTCTTTCCGTGCCGGTTTGTGTTACTGGCCGCGATGAATCCGTGCCCCTGTGGGTTCTATGGAGATCCCCTCCAGGAGTGCTCTTGCACGGAACACGCGAGACGCCAGTATGTGTCCCGAATAAGCGGCCCTTTTCTGGACCGGATCGACCTCCATCTCGAAGTGCCAAGGGTCACGCCCGGCGAACTCCTGGAGGACCCGACTGAGACGAGCGCCCAAGTGAAGGAGAGGGTGGCGGAAGCCCGGAGGCTCCAAGCGGAACGGCTCAAAGGTACTGGAATGGTTTGCAACTCGGAAATGGGGCCCAGGGAGGTTAGCGCTCTCTTGAGCGTTTCCGGCCAAGCGAGGAAGCTCCTTATGCAGGCTTATTCGGTAATGAGGTTATCGGCGAGGACGTATTACAAGGTGCTGAAGGTAGCTGCCTCTATCGCGGACCTAGCCCGCTCACCCAGGGTCGAGGAAGAGCATGTAGCCGAAGCGCTGTCTTACAGACCGGGCACGGTGTGGGAAGGATGAGGACACGCACCGACGGACAGGCACAACAGAATGAACCGCGTCAGGACATTGCGCGAGGCAAGACCCGGGGGCTAGCCCAACGAACGCCCCGCCGGTCAACAGAGATAGGCCGCGAGAAAGAGGAAATGGCCTGCCGTTTTCTTACAGAGAACGAAGGATACAGGGTCATAGAACGCAACTACAGGTGCAAGTACGGCGAAATAGACGTGATTGCCGTGGACGGCAACGTCTTGGCCTTCGTCGAAGTGCGGTACAGACGCGATGGAAGCCTGGTTTCCGCGCTGGAATCGGTGGACCGAGCTAAGGCCGCCAAGTTGAGGCTGGCGGTAAGGCGCTACATCTCGAGTCGCGACCGGAGTATCCTCCCTGAAACGCAAGTTCGCGTAGACTTGTGCCTCGTCAAAGACGGAAACCCCTGTTACGAGCTCATAAAAGGCATAATCGAGTTCTAGGCGTCCGCCGCGTCTCCCACCGGCCTAAAAGACCGCCTGTGAATGGGGCAGGGACCAAAGCGGCTTAGCCTTGACCTGTGCTCTTTGGTACAGTACCCCTTGTGCTCTTCGAACCCGTAGTCCGGGTACAGTTCCGCGTATTCGGTCATGATCCGGTCGCGGGTCACTTTGGCGACGATAGACGCGCAAGCGATGGACGCCACCAGGGAGTCGCCGTGGACCACGGCTTCTTGCGGGATGTCAAGACAGGGGATAGGGTACCCGTCGACGGCCACAAATCCCGGACGGTACCCTTTCAGGGTAAGCATATCTATGGCCATCCTCATGGCGGAAAAGGTGGCAGGCACGATCCCGTACTTGTCTATGTACTGAGACGAGCGGATTCCGACCCCAAAAGCGAGGCAGTTTTCCAGGATCTCGTCGAAGAGGCGCTCCCTGCTCTTTTGCGACAGCTTCTTAGAATCATCGATACCCGAGATCATGGAACTCGCGGGCAACACTACTGCCGCCGCCACTACCGGGCCGGCCATAGGGCCTCTTCCGACTTCGTCCACTCCGGCGACATAACCGTACTTGCGTCGCCACTTGTCTTCCGCAGAGTACATTGCCTTTACTCTCTCTTCGTCCTCCGGTCGCCTCGGCAAGGCCTATCACCCCTCTTTTGGGGGTTCGCCAAGGAACTCGGCTTGTCCTGTCTTACCCGCGAAAAGGCAGCAAAAGAGCCTGTCTAGCCGTTGCCTCGGATGCGGAGCCGTCGTGGTGCCGGCATCGTTATCTGGGATACGGGTGCCGGTAGACGAATCCGGAGTTTAGGAGACTGACCTTGATATCAAAGGTTCCCTGAACGTCTGGGAACCGCTCAGGCCAGTTGAAGTTCTCCCACTCCGGTATTGTAGCGAACTTCATCTGAACGCTCCTGCCCAATTGGATTGGGTCGGACCTAAAACTTTGCAGTTTTCGAAAGGTCTTGGTCAAGAGTGCCGCCATCTCTTCTTGGGCACTAAGGATCACGTCATCTGAGAACTCCCTGCCCAAAGGCTCCAGAGTTGGGTGAACGATGATTTCGTCAATGGTTCCCACAAGACGAATGACCCAAGTAACGTAAGTTGTGTTCCCTTGAATGTTGATCCTACGCCTCACGGCCGCGTGTCTGAACCTCAGCGATACTTCTTCGTGGCTCTCTGGAAACGCCATTTGAAGAACTGTATTCCTCAAGTTCCCCGCCATCAAGTTGGCCGCCATGGTCTCATAGAAGTCCAGAGTTCCTACCATTCGTTGCACGTCTCCGACCTTGGCGTAGACCGCGCTTCCCAACACCCGGACCACCTTTAGTCCGTCGGGCTTGTCGCCCCCAGGCTTCCGGTCTCCGAGTCCCATATCCTGTTCCTGGGCGGACCCTTCGCCGTCTTCGCCGGTTCCGGGGCGTTCTGAACTGTCGTCCGCGGCAACCGATGAAGCCAACGTCATGTAAGGCGTCCACGGGTCTGAGTCAATTGTGTTGTAAGCGTTTATGAACTCCTGCATTGACACGAACGGACTTCCGCCAAGGGTTGTATGGGTGGATTCGATAAGTTTACGGATCATGACGGACGGTTCCGTCTCTTCTCCGGGAGTGAACTCCTTGACGAAATCCTCAGCTTTTTCCCTGCACGTTACCACCAAGGTGGTGGGACGAAACTGAAGCGTCCTCGAGAACACGTCCACCACGGGACCTACGTCCTTGCGCGCGAACTCCTCTCCCAATACGAGGATGGTAAGGTGACCCACGGTAACATCGCGCCCGGTTATCTGCTGGAGCCCGTTTAGTGCATCGAGGATGTTCTCGCCTTCCGCCGTTATGGGGAAGCCTCCGAGTGAGGAACCTTGTCCGCTCCCGCCCTGTCCTCCCGCCGCCGCTCTGGGTATGGCGATTCTCGCGGTCAGCCGGATCCGCTTGTCCGTGCCGTTGTCGACACCCATGACCGTGACCAAGGACTGGTTCTCCAGTTCTTGGCGGCCCCAGCATCCGGCTGAAGACGCAGCCAACGTTAAGACTAACAGGAGGAAGACGCTCCGTCTCCACACTCTAACTCTGCCCAAGTTTGGAAGGCTCCTCCTTTCCGCCTGCTCTAAGCTTCTTCCCGGCAAGCGGGGGTCCATCGGAGGACCGTCTGCCCCTGGGATTCCCGCCTTCTCGGGGAGCCATTCCTCTCACCCGCGCGACAAGATACAGTACCCATCCCGACGCGACCAAGGCGATCCCGGCTTCTTGAAACAAGATGCCGTGCAGTAGCTCGCCGGCGGACAGAATGCTGGGGGGAATGGACGCTCCCGCGAAGAGCAGGAGCCCTACCGCCGGCGCGAACGGCCTGTAAGTGTGGACTCCCGCCAGCTGGGCGAGGAGGATAAACGCGATTATGTATAACACGCTCAACTGGACTGAAGTCGTGAAGAACCACACGAAGGTAAACACGGCCTCAAGCCTCTGCAGGAAAGGCCCGAGATACACGGCTCGCGCCAGGATTCCCAAAGGGTCGATTATCCGTGATATCTCCGGATGCGGGAAGACAGTGATAGATACCGCGGTACCGATTGTCACGATCACCCCCGCCAAGAGCACTCCGCCGGACGTACCCCGGGACAGGTTCTCGGGAGCCCTCACATAGGACTTCCAAACCATAACCGACGGCATGACAGCGAAAAGGCCCGTGTTTAGGGCACCTTCCTTTATGGTCTCAGCGACGCCGAGACCCCAAAAAGGGAAGAGATTCCGGAGGTCGATAAAGCGGCCCGCCCCTACGATAACCGCGATTGTGGAAATAACCGTCAAGGGCGCGAATACCACCGCCACCCTGGCGACTGTCTCAAGACCGAGCCAGGCGCCGTAGAGCCCTGTGACCACGGCGATGGCGATAATTACCTCGATGGGGAAGTGGGGCAACAGGCCGATGACCGCGCCCCCCGCGACAACTCTTGTGTTGAGAGCGGCCCCTGCCAGACAGGCCAGCAGTATGGCAAAGGCGAGGAGGTCACCCAAGAACCGGCCCAAGGTCTTCCTGAGGGCGGGTACAAAGGCCAAGTCCGAGGTGGCGTTGGCCCACTTGAGCCATCCCAGAAGGCCGAGCAAGGCAAGGCCGGTGCCCACTATGGTGGTGATCCACGCCGAGGTACCGACTCTCGCGGCGATAAATGACGGAGTCATAAGGAAAACTTTGGCCCCCAACAGGAAACCCGTCATCAGGGTCACTTGTTTTCCGTCTATATGGCCCAATTGGATAACCGGTGAAGAGTCCGGTCTATTTCGGTCCTCGGTTTCTCGCCTTCCCTTGCTCATGGCTTCCCCCATCGCCTCCTTCCTCGGTCTTTCCTTTCTCCTTCCGTTTTTCCTCAAGGACGCTGGACCGGAGCCTGTGGGACGCCGTTTCCCCGATATCCCAGAGTCTCGGCTCATCGGGTGCCCTGAACTTGTCTTTGGGCCTCACGAAAGTCTGCCTCAGCCGCATATCCTGGGCAGCCGGCTGCAAGAGGGAAGAGAAGGACGACTTCCAGACAGGAGCGATCGGAGCCAACAAAGGAACTCCCAAGGAAGTTAAGGACGCGAAGTGGCAGATCCCCAAGTATGTTAGGGATACCACACCCAGTAGGCCCGCAACGGTGCCTGCTATGATAAACAGTAGGGTCGCTATGCGGGTAAACATGGCAAGTTCCTGGTTAGGCACGGCGAAAGCCGCCACGGCGGTTATGGCTATGACTATAACCATTATTGGGCTCACTAAATTGGCGGATACCGCGGCTTCTCCGATCAAGAGAGCTCCGACTATGCCGATGGTGGGCCCGATAGGGGATGGGATGCGAATACCTGCCTCGCGGATCAGCTCAAAGCCGAAGTACATCACGAGCATTTCCACATAAATAGGGAAAGGTATGGGTTCCCTGCTGGCGGCTATCGCCATGAGAAGCTGGGTCGGGATCATCTCGGCATGGTAGTCCACTATCGCCACGTACACGCCCGGCAGGAACACCACCAAGAGGAGAGATATGTAACGGATCAACCTGAGAAGGTTGCCGTAAGGCCACCTGACGTACTCATCTTCGGGACTGTGCACGAACGCCAGGATGCTTACAGGCAGGATGAGCACGAACGGGTCCCCGGCCACCATGACCGCGCACGACCCCTGAAGGAGGAAGCGCGCTACCCTGTCTGGACGCTCAGTGCTCAACACGCTGGGGATCAGGGTTTTTCGGCCCTCAATCATCTGCTCCAACACGCCGCTGGCCAATACGTCCGAAAACGAAATGGACTTCAGGCGGCGCCGAAGCTCCGCCACGAGCTTGTCGTTGGCTATGCTTTTCATATACAGCATGGCGCACCGGTTGTAAGCCGTCGCGCCCAGGTCGATGTTCTCTACCACCAAGTCGGCAGACTGCAATATGGACCTGACGATGGCGGTGTTTACCCTGAGCACCTCAACGAAACCCTGCTGGGGACCTTTTACGATTCGCTCGCTGAACGAAGTGCTGACTGTCCGGTGCTCCCATCCCTTGGTCTCGACGGTTAGGGCGACTTCGCGTCCGTCCATGAGCACGACGGTGTCTCCGGCGATCATTCCCTCTACCAGTTCCTCCAGGCTCTGCTTCTCTTCAACCTGTCCGCTGGGGAGGAGGGCGTTCTTCAGGTAGGTCACCGGGTCTTTCGCGTCGTAGTTTCTAATGGACGAAAGCAAGAGCAGGGGCTCTAAGACTGAAGACTGTACCTTGTTGGAATCGGCAAGCCCTTCGATGTAAGCGACCACTACCTTAATGGCCGGTTTCGCGCAGACGATCTCCCTGAACACCACGTCGGAAGAATGGGGAACGTGGAAGACTTCCTTTAGGAGATCGGAAGAGTCCTTCACTCTCTTGGGAATCTTGGTCCCTTCAACAGGGGCTCGCTCCTTCCCCTGGGGGGTCTTGCCGTGTATGGGCCTTGTCCCCAAGGAAAAGGACTTACGCTCCGACCTTCCTCTGGCGGGAGTTATAAGCGATAATAAGCGCTTCCACGGGTTTCTTGGCCTCAAGATCTCACCTTGACCTGCTTGGTTCTAAAGTTGATCATGCCCCTTCACTTGCGCTCGAACCCTTTCGCCGCATTCGCGAAAGTGGTATATTCATGTCGGATTGTCAGGAATTGGGAGGGACTAGAGTGGACCAGTCCGCGGGAACCGTTCTCACCCCGGAAGACCTGGCTTACCCGGAAAACCTGCGCGCCGTACCCGATCCCCCGCCCCTGTTTTGCGCCGGGGATATCTTGCCAACTGACAGGACGGCGGTCGCCATCGTGGGTACCAGGAGTCCGACGCCCGTAGGACGGGAGATAGCCTACGAAATCGCCTCGGACCTCGCGCGTGCCGGCGTTACGGTAGTCTCGGGACTCGCCGCGGGGATCGACGCCGCGGCCCATAAAGGAGCGCTTGACGCGGGGGGCAGGACCATCGCCTGCCTAGGAGCGGGAATAGATGTTGTCTATCCCAGGGAGAACCGGAATCTCTTCGCGAGAATCCCCAAGTCGGGAGCCCTGGTTTCAGAGTACCCCTTGGGGACAAAACCCTTGCCGTGGCACTTTCCGGCGAGAAACCGGATAATATCCGGGTTGTCGCTGGGCGTATTGGTAGTTGAGGCCGGGGAAAAATCAGGAGCGCTCATAACCGCGGATTGGGCCGCCAAGCACGGCAGGCCGGTTATGGCTGTCCCGGGCAGCCCCAAGTCGAGAGCGAGCGCGGGTTCTAACCGCCTCATTCAAGATGGGGCTTATCTGGTATGCTGTGCCCGGGATGTGCTATCCTTTCTCAGGCATGAGTCCGAATACATACCAGAGGCGACTTCGGCCAGAGGCGTTTCGCTGACCTTGGAAGAAGCGTACGTGCTGGGAGAAGTCGCCGATAATGTGTTTTCGGCGGATGAAGCCCACTCCCGGGTTCCCTCCCTTTCCCCGGGAAGGCTCTTATCGGTGTTGTCGTCTTTGGAAGTGAAGGGAGTACTAAAAAGGCTTCCCGGAGGCAAGTACATGCTTAGGGGTACGACAGAGTAATACTCTTGGGAAGCGAAGGAGCGGTTTAGGTAAATGGCCGAGACAAAACGTCCGTTAATAATAGTTGAATCGCCCACCAAGGCAAAGACCATATCCCGGTTCATGAAGTCCAGGTACCAAGTTAAGGCTTCTTTGGGCCACGTGAGAGACCTGCCCAAGAGCCAGCTTGGAGTGGACGTGGAAAACGGTTTCGCTCCCAAGTACATAAACATACGCGGGAAGGGCGAGGTAATCAAAGAACTAAAGGAAGCCGCCAAGAAAGCAAGTTCGGTGTATCTCGCGACTGACCCTGACAGGGAAGGCGAAGCCATCTCGTGGCACCTTTGCGGCATACTGGGCATCCAGCCCGAGAAAGCGAAGCGAGTCACCTTCCACGAGATCACCGAAAAAGCCGTAAAGCAAGCATTTGCCCGCCCGGCGCCGATTAACCTCAGGCTCGTAGACGCCCAGCAGGCCCGCCGGGTCATCGACCGGCTGGTGGGGTACAGCTTGAGCCCTCTTCTCTGGCACAAGATAAAACCGGGCCTGTCCGCGGGCAGGGTGCAGTCGGTGGCCTTAAGGATCGTGGTTGAAAGGGAAAAGGAGATCAGGGCCTTTGTACCGGAAGAGTACTGGACCCTGGATGCGTACCTTAGAGGCTCCGCCGGCGAGGTAAAGGCCCGCTATTTCGGAGAACAGGGAAAGAAGGCGGAAATAAAGGATAAGGCCACGGTGGATTCCATCGTAAAGGACGTCTCGGGCAAGGACTTTCTGGTCAAATCGGTTACGCCTAAAGAGCGGCGCAAAATAGCGCCTCCGCCGTTCACCACCTCCACTCTCCAGCAGGAAGCATCCCGAAAGCTCGGCTTTCCGGTGAGGAAGACCATGTCTTTGGCCCAGGAACTCTATGAGGGGGTCGAGCTCGGAAAAGAGGGTTACACCGGCCTCATCACTTATATGAGGACCGACTCGACCCGGATCTCGGAGGTCGCCGCAAACGAGGCCAAGTCGTACATAACCAGCGTCTTTGGAGCGGAATACGCCGGTTCTCAAAGGAAGGAAAAGGAGAGGCCAGGAGAGCAAGGCGCCCACGAGGCAGTGCGTCCGTCAAGCGTGCTGAGGACTCCCGCGGAAGTAAAGCCGTATCTCAAGCAAGATTTATTCCGCCTCTACAAACTCATCTGGGAACGCTTTGTGGCAAGCCAAATGGCTCCGGCTGTATACGATACCGTCACCGCGGAAATCGACTGCGCGGGGCATACCTTTAGGGCGAGCGGTTCGCGCCTAAGGTTCCCGGGTTTCACCAGAGTCTACGAAGAGGGGTCCGATTCCCCTGCCGAGGAAGACAGGGAGATCATCCCTCTCACCGAAGGTGAGGTGCTGAAACTAATGAAACTGGACCCCGTTAGCCACCTCACCGAACCGCCTCCCAGGTTCACGGAAGCGTCGCTGGTGAAAGCCCTGGAGGAAAACGGGATCGGCCGTCCTTCCACCTACGCTCCCACTATCGCCACCTTGTTCGAGAGGGAGTACGTCGCGAGGGAAGGCAGGCGCATCTATCCTACCGAGCTGGGTTTCTTGGTGGACGCTCTGCTGTCGGAACACTTCCCCGCCGTGGTGGACCTCAAGTTCACCGCGGAGATGGAACGAAAACTGGACGCCGTGGAAGAGGGAGAGGTCGACTGGACCTCGGTGGTCCGGGAGTTTTGGGCTCCCCTTTCGGAACAAGTCAAGAAGGTTGATAAGGAAGTAGAGCGGGTGCAGGTCCAAGACGAACCCGCGGGCGAGAACTGCGAAAAGTGCGGCCGGCCAATGGTCATTAAAAGAGGCCGCTTCGGAAGGTTTATCGCGTGCTCGGGGTATCCCGAGTGCAAGAACACCAAACCGCTCCTGGAGAAAGCCGGGGTCAAATGTCCCTTGTGCGGTGGAGAGCTAGTTGTCAGAAGGAGCAAGCGCGGCAAAGTCTTCTACGGGTGCGAGAAGTATCCGGAATGCGGCTTTGTGACCTGGAACCGCCCTGTGCCCGGATCGGTATGCCCCAAATGCGGCTGGTTCTTGGTAGAATCGGGCACAAAGGGTGAACAAAATTGTGCCAATCCGGATTGCAGATATAAAGCCGAAAAACTCAAAGAAAACTGAGAATGGACATTGCCTTTCTCATCTTCACAGTGCTAAGATGAGCTGAATGAGCTTGTGCGCTCATTCACAGCAGTAAAGGTGATGATGAGAAGGTGTTTCCGTGGGCAGGTCTCTATTGGATCTTTGCGATGAGTTTTTGGCGGAAGTCGGAGTGTCTAAAACCCAGAGCCCGAGCACACAAGCCGCATACGCTAACGATTTGAGACAGTTCTTCGACTTCTTAAGAACTTGGGCGGGCCTTAGAGACACTGACCGGCTGGATCCGTCACTCCTGAGCGGAGAAAGCGTCCGCCTGTTCATCCAACACCTCTCAAAACAGCGCTATCAAAAATCATCCATCGCCAGGAAAGCCTCCTGCTTAAGGAGTTTCCTCCGTTTCCTTCGCAAAAGGAAAGAACTGCAAGAGGACGCCGTCCAGGAACCGGTCCCGAGGCGTTCCGAGCAAAAGCTTCCCAAGGTGCTTTCCAGACCTGAGGTGGAGTCGCTCTTGGACGCTCCCGACACGTATACCCCGACCGGCAAGCGAGACAAAGCCATACTTGAGATGTTCTACGGCGCCGGACTGCGCATATCCGAACTCTGGAGGCTCAACGTAGGAGACATTGATTACTCTCTTGGGTTCGTTCGCGTATTAGGCAAAGGGAACAAGGAAAGGATTGTTCCAGTCGGGTCCCAAGCCATCCAGGCGCTGGGCGATTATCTAGAGTCAGGCAGGCCGCATTTCCTCAAGGAAAAAGACAAGGCCCAAGGAACGGCCGGCCTGAATAAGCCCTTGTTCCTAAACGCCAGGGGCGGAAGGCTGTCGGTCAGGTCACTGAGGCGCGTGGTAGAACGGAACCTTAGGGAATGCGGGATTGATCCGGCCAGGTGTTCTCCCCATACCTTAAGACACACATTTGCCACTCACCTCTTGGCAGGGGGAGCGGACTTGAGGTCCGTGCAAGATATGCTGGGCCACGCGAGCATCAGCACTACCCAGATATACACGCACGTGCAGCCCGAGCGTCTCAAGGAAGTGTACCGGAACTGCCACCCCAGGGCGTCGGCGCCAACGGCAAGACCCGCTGAAGACGCGTCTTTGAAAGGAAGGAGACAATGAGCCCTGAAGTTGGTCCTTTGTTTCATAGCACCACCATCTTGGCGGTCAGGGTAGGGAACAAATCCGCCATGGCGGGCGACGGTCAGGTCACATTGGAGGCCAGCCGCACAATCATTAAGGGCGGGGCGCGAAAAGTGCGCCGGCTTTACCACAACTCTATAGTGGCCGGGTTCGCCGGGTCCGTAGGCGACGCTTTCACGCTATTTGACAAGCTAGAGGGCCACCTGGAAGAGAGTAGGGGAGATCTTCTTAGGGCCGCCGTCGAACTGGCCAAAGAGTGGCGCACCGACCGGGTGCTGCGTCAACTTCAAGCCATGCTCTTGTGCATGGACAAGAAAAGGATACTTCTGGTGAGCGGAACAGGAGAGGTTATAGAACCCGATGAGCCTGTGCTGGCCATCGGCTCCGGAGGCCCGTACGCCACCGCCGCTGCCAAGGCGCTGGTCAAGTTCACCGACCTAGACGCTACTACGATAGCCAGAGAGGCTCTCAAAATAGCCGCCTCCATTTGCATATACACTAACGACAATATCGTCGTGGAAGAAATTTCGAGCGATTCATAGAGGGGGGAAGATATCTTATAATGGCTGACTTGACGCCCAGGCAGATAGTCGAGGAACTTGACAAGTTCATCGTCGGCCAGAAGAAGGCCAAGAGAGCCGTCGCCGTAGCTATACGGAATCGTCTTCGCAGGCAGCGCGTGGAAGGCGATCTACAAGACGATATCGTCCCTAAGAACATCTTGATGATCGGACCTACCGGCGTAGGCAAGACGGAGATTTGCCGCAGGTTGGCAAAACTCGTAAACGCGCCGTTTTGTAAAGTCGAGGCTTCCAAGTTCACCGAAGTAGGGTACGTGGGCAGGGATGTGGACTCGATCGTGAGGGACCTGGTAGAGGCGTCCATACGCATGGTCCGGCAGGAGAAATACGCCGAAGTCAAACCCAAGGCGACTCTTCTGGCGGAAGACAGGCTTGTGGACCTCTTGTGCCCGATGCCCAAGAGGCGGGAAACGCCCAGGAACCCGTTTGAGATGTTGTTCAACCCCTCACCCAGGGAGGAAGAACCGGAAGAGGACGACTTCGACGAGAGGATAAGGCGCGCCAGGGCTGAAAGGCGGCTCGTGCGCGAGCGCCTTAGCAATGGAGAACTCGAGGACCAGGAGGTGGAAATCGAGGTCGAGGACAACACCGTCCCGACTGTGGAGTTTTTCGACGGCAGCGGGATGCAGGAAATGGGACTCAACATTCAAGACATACTCGGAGGCATGCTGCCTAAGAGAAAAAAGAAAAGGCGGGTCAAATTGAGCGAGGCGAGAAAGATTCTCGCTCAGGAGGAGTCCGCCAAACTGGTCGACCAAGACTCAATCGTCTCCGAAGCGATTTACCGCGCCGAAAAGCTGGGGATCGTCTTTCTAGACGAGTTGGACAAAGTCGCTGGTAGGGAGCACGGCGTCGGGCCGGACGTATCCCGCGAGGGAGTACAGAGGGACCTCTTGCCGATAGTCGAGGGAACAACGGTGGTCACCAAATACGGCCCCGTGAAGACAGACCACATCCTCTTTATAGGGGCAGGGGCTTTTCACGTGACCAAGCCTTCTGACCTTATTCCCGAGCTGCAAGGCCGTTTCCCAATACGGGTGGAGCTCGATCCCCTAACCGAGGACGATTTTGTCCGTATACTGACGGAGCCCGAAAACTCCCTTACCAAACAATATCAAGCGCTTCTCGCTACCGATGGAGTGTCTCTGGAGTTTCGGGAAGACGGAGTAAGGGAGCTTGCCAAGATAGCGTACACCGTGAACGAGGAAACCGAGAACATCGGCGCGAGACGGTTGCACACTGTGATGGAGCGTCTCTTGGAAGACGTACTGTTCAGCGCTCCCGAGGTAGAAGAACCCAAAGTCGTGGTCAACGCGAAGTATGTGCAAACCAAAATGAGCGATCTTTTGACCAACAGGGATGTAACAAGATATATTCTCTGATTGTTGGTCTCGGTGAAGAGAACAAGGGGGAAGAAGACCATGCAGACACTACTAGAAAAGACACGCAGGATGAACCAGCGCCTATCGATGGCCGCCAGCGAAGTGGACTTTGACGCCAGCGCCAAAGTCATCAGGGACTCCATAGACTGCAACGTCTTTATTCTGGACAAGATGGGCAGGATTCTGGGGTCCGCGCTCCTGGACGACTTCGACTGCTCCGCGCTGAAAGACGAGATTCTGGCGAAAAACGAGATCCCGGCGTCTTACAACGAGCGGTTGTTCCTGTACCGGGAGACCGTCGCGAACCTTAAATCTGATGAGTGCGTTTACGGCCTGGAAACCCAGTGTCCTCACATTCCTACAGTCGCCACCATCTTGCCTGTCATCGCGGGCGGGGAGAGGCTGGGCACCCTCCTCCTGACCAGAGGCGAAGGCAAGGAGTTTGACGATGAGGACCTTGTGTTGGCCGAGCACGCGGCCACAGTGACGGCTATGGAGATAGTAAGGCACAACCAGGACACGGTAGAAGAAGAGACCCGCAGCCGGACCGCGGTCCAAGTGGCGCTGGGAACCCTGTCCTTCTCCGAACTAAACGCCATGAGGCACATTTTTGAGGAGCTCGGCGGCACCGAGGGATTCTTGGTAGCGTCCAAGATCGCGGACCGCGTCGGGATCACCAGGTCGGTCATTGTAAACGCCTTGAGGAAGTTTGAGTCGGCCGGTGTCATCGAATCCAGGTCTTTGGGAATGAAAGGCACCTATATCAGGGTCCTTAACAAGAAACTCCTGGAGGAGCTAAAGAAACTGCGATAGCAAGGCGCGCGTTTAGCCAACCGATTACGTGAAGGCGGGATCGAAAGATCCCGCCTTACATTTAGCGTGAATTTTTTATAGAGTTTGCGGAGAAAAAGAAGGAATTTCGGATTCCCTGTAGAATGAGGCTTCTTTACAAGGGAAAAAAGACCCAAAACACCGTGCACCGACAATGGCAAAACTGCCGAAAGGCAGTGACGCAAAGCCACGGGTCTAAATCGTGGGCTCCACGACATGACAGCCGGGTTGCCGAAGGGCGGTTATTTAGTTTGCTCGCGCCTTCCGGGTTTGGTGCCGGAAGGCGTTTCGTATTGAAAGGGGGCGAAAGCCGGTTGAAGGACATGGCAGCTTTGATGCAAAGGGCATTGGACGGGGCGTGGAGCCGCCACGAAGTTCTGGCTCAAAACGTGGCCAACGCCGAAACTCCGGGATACAAGAGGAAAGATCTAGACTTCCGGTCGTTCCTCCAAAGCGCGAGCGAGTCCGGTCTTAGACTGGCGGTTTCGGACCCAAGTCACTTGCCGGGGAACAGCAGTGTCCGCTTCAGGGTGACCGAGGACACGGCAAGCATGACGCCAGACGGAAACGGCGTGGATATAGACAGAGAGATGGGAGAGGTGTCGTCCAACGCCCTCTACTACGCCGCGGTGTCAAGGCAGTTGTCGGCACACCTATCGATGCTCAGGAAAGCCATTACTGAAGGGAGGCGTTGACTGTGAGACTGTTCTCATCCATCGAGACGAGCGCTTCAGGACTCACGGCTGAGAGGTTCCGCCTTGACCTGATCGCGTCCAACCTGGCCAACGCCGAAACCACCAGGACGGAGACGGGAGAACCTTACAGGCGCAAAGTGGCCCTGTTCGCGCCTAGAAACGCCAGATATTCGTTTCGTGATGTTCTTGGAGCCCAAATGTCGTCGGGTCAGGGCGTGCAAGTCGTCGGAGTGGCCGAAGATCAGAGTCCCTTTAAGAGGACGTATATGCCCGGCCATCCCGACGCCGACAGTGAAGGATACGTTACCTATCCAAACGTGGACGTGGTGACCGAGATGGTCGACATGATGATGGCCACGAGGGCCTACGAAGCAAACGTCACCGCCATCGAGGCGGCCAAGTCCATGGCCCAGAAGGCTCTAGAACTGATGAGATCGTAGCCTTTTGGACCCTTTTGAGGCGGACAAACACCGGGGGGATTGCTTGTTATGTACATTAGACCGATTTCCACACCAGTCACTTCGAACGTTAGCTCTTCTAACACAGTCCTTCCACATGGCAAAGAAGACGCTTTGAGCGGTTTTTCGGGCGCTCTCCAAAAGGCCGCTTCGACGCTGAAGAACCTTGATCAGGAAGCCCTTGCGGCCCAGTTGGACCTCATTTCGGGGAACGCCCGGGACATGCACACCGCGGTTTTGGCGGTGGAAAAAGCCAGTCTGGCCCTAGACCTTGTGGTCTCGGTTAGGAACAAAGCCTTGGAAGCCTATCAAGAGATCATGAGGATGCCTGTGTAGGACTCAGGTAAAGCAGGTGAAGAGCTATGCCAACCAACCTCTCAGGAGTCTTGGCCGGAGTCAAGGATGCTTGGGGGAAACTCGGGAAGACCTCCAGGAACATCATAATTGGAGCCATCGCGTTGGCTTTCCTGACAACCGCCTTACTGGCCGGTTTAAACGCGAGGGGCACGAGATTCGAGACGCTCTGGTCGAACCTTGACCCGACCGATGCGGGAGCCATCGTGTCGGAACTGGAGCGACAGTCCATCCAGTACAAGCTCGAGGACGGGGGACGCACCATCAAGGTGCCCGCCGACGTTCTCTACCGGACTCGCCTCTCGTTGGCCTCCCAGGGCCTGCCCGCTTCAGGAGTGGTGGGTTTCGAGAGCATCGGAGCCAACGGGATTTGGGCGACCGATTTTGAAAGGAAAGTCCAGTACGTGCGCGCCTTGTCCGGCGAGCTGACAAGGACTATCAAGACCATATCTGGAGTCATGGACGCCAGGGTCCATATAGTGCTTCCGGAGGACTCGGTGTTCGTGTCCCAAAGGAAACCCGCCACCGCGGCCGTGTTGCTCCAGCTGCAGCCCATGACCGACTTAAGCCCTTCCTGCGTAAAGGGCATCGTGAACCTGGTGGCGCGGTCGGTGGAGGGACTGTCCCCGTCAGAGGTAACCGTCATGGACTCTCAGGGACGCCTCTTGTCCCAAGACGCGGCAAGCCTGTATGGTTCGACGGCAATCTCCGGCGCGGCGTTTGAACTCACCGCCCAAGTTGAGCGGGAGTTCGAAAAGCGCCTCGTGTCCATGCTTACTCCGGTGCTGGGAGCCGGGAACGTGGTGTGCCAGGTCCGGGCGGAACTGGACCTGAACCAAGTGAGGACAGTGGAGACCACTTACACCGGCGAAGGCGAAGGAGTTCTCCGCAGCACCCAGGAGATAACCGAGACCTACAGCGGCGCAGGCACAATGCCGGGCGGTCAGGCGGGCGGTCTTGACGTCCCCAACTACTCCACCGCCGGAAGCGGCAATTCAGAGTTCCAAAGAAGCGAGATAACCAGAAACTATGAAGTAGGGCAGCGAGTAGTTGAAACCATGAACACTCCCGGCGCGGTGAAGAACCTCTCCGTGGCCGTCTTGGTCAACAAAGAACTTGATGACGACGCGCACGCCTCCATAGTGGAAACCGTTTCCGCGGCTTTGGGTCTCGACCCGCTCCGAAACGACCGCATAAGCGTGACCGGAATCCCGTTCAACACCTCTCTGGCGGATACCATCAACGGCGCCTTCCAGCCGGCGCCCGTACCTTACAACAAGCTGTACGTCTACGGCGCGGCGGTGGCGGCGGCTCTGGTCTTGGGCACAGTCATCTTGTACCTCGGACGCCGGAGAAGACGCGGAACAGATACCATCTCCCCGCCGGTTCTCCCGGAGTCCGAACCCGAAGAAGAAAGGGCCCTGCCTCCCGAGTACGTCATGCGCCAGCGGACCCGGGAATCTGTTGAACGATTGGCCAGGGTGAATCCGGCCACGGTTGCCGCCTTGCTGAGAACGTGGATTTTGGAGGATGAGCGCTGATGTCTCTGTACAGTAAGGGTTCTTTAACAGGCAAAGAAAAGGCCGCCATTCTCCTTATATCCCTGGGGCCCGACCTTTCCAGCCAGGTGCTGAAACACATGCGGGAAGAGGACATCGACGCGTTGACGTTGGAAATCGCCGCCACGCGCCGGGTAGACCAAGACCTCCGAGACCAGGTGCTGGCCGAGTTCGCCGACATGGCTGTCGCCCAGCAATACATCGACCAGGGCGGCATAGAGTACGCCAAGTCGGTCTTGGAGAGAGCTCTAGGTCCTGATAAGGCTGACGGGGTGCTGAACCGCCTCACCGCTTCCTTGCAGGTAAAGCCGTTCGACTTCGCCAGGAAAGCCGACCCGGCCCAGCTCCTGAACTTCCTGGAGTCTGAAGCCCCCCAGACCATCGCTTTGGTCTTAAGCTACCTTTCGCCCAGTCAGGCGGGGGCCATAATGGCGTCCTTGGGACCGGACCTACAGGTAGAGGTCTCGAGGCGCATAGCCTCAATGGAAGGGACCAGCCCCGAAGTCATCAAGGAAATCGAAAGGGTATTGGAACGAAAGATTACGGCCGTTGTCGGCCAGGACTACACCAAAGTAGGCGGCATCACCTCTATCGTGGACATTCTGAACAACGTGGACAGGCAAACCGAGAAAACCATCCTAAGCGCGTTGGATGTTGAGGCCCCCGAGCTATCTGAGGAGATAAAGAGACGGATGTTTTTGTTCGAGGACATCGTGTACCTCGACGACCGGGCGGTACAGCAGTTCCTGCGTGAGGTTGATATGTCCAAGGACCTGCCGTTGGCCCTAAAAGGCGCGTCCGAGGAAGTCAGGGGAAAAATCTACAAGAACCTGTCCTCGAGAGCGGTGGAAGCCCTCAAAGAAAGCATCGATTACCTGGGGCCTGTCCGCATAAGAGACGTGGAAGAGGCGCAACAACGGATAGTGGCGGTCATAAGGCGGCTTGAGGACCAAGGACAGATTGTCGTGGGCCGCGGAGGAGGTCAGGAAATCCTTGTCTAGGGTCTTTCGAGCGGCTAACAGGCAGCCTACCCCAATAAGAGCGCCGCTGGAGGGCACAGGGTTCAGCGCTCCCGAAGCGGTCATGGAGCGCGCCAAAGAAGAGGCGGACCGCATCGTGCGGGAAGCCTGGGAAGAAGCAGGCAGGATTCTGGAAGAGGCTCAAGGACGCTCGGAAGCGCTCATGGCACAAGCGGTATCCGAAGGTTTCGAGAAAGGACACAAGGACGGGGTGGAAGCGGCTCTCCGGGAGGCGCAAGGCCTTCTCGACCAGGCAGTCAGAACGCTAGAAGAAGCCAAGGCCGCGTTCTCGGCCATGAAAAAGGAAGCCGAACCCATGCTGGTGGCAATCGCCCTGGACGCCGCCAAGCGGGTGGTGGGAGAAGCCCTGTCCTGCGACCCTGAACTGATAGTCTCCATGGTCAGGGAAGGGATGGCTGCCTTTCGAGACGAGACCGAGTTCACGGTAAGGGTCAAGCCCTACCTAAAAGACATCCTAGAGGGGTCCAAAGAGAGACTTCGCCGGGAATCCGGCGCCAAGAGCGTAGAGATATGCGCCGACGAGTCCATAGGCGACGGCTACTTGCTGAAAACTCCCCACGGGTTTGTGGACGCGCGTGTTGAGACCCAGATTGCCAATCTCGCGTCGGCGCTGGGAGAAGCCAGAAGCAGATTGACGGAGGAGCCGGTGTCATGACAGAAGTCGGGTTTGAAGTCTATAGGGAAGCCATTCAAACCGCGAACCCCTTGACCTTTGGCGGCAACGTGGTGGACATAATCGGGCTCCTCATAGAGTCGTCCGGACCCAAAGTCCGCATGGGCGAGTTGTGCAGGCTGGTGCCGGGTTCGGGTGTCGCCGTGCTGGGAGAAGCCGTCGGCTTTAGGAACGGGCGCGTCCTCATCATGCCCTACGGCGACATGGACGGCATCGCGCCCGGAACTCCGGTCTACGCCACCGGCAAGAACCTGAGAGTTCCCGCGGGGACGGGAATGCTGGGAAGGGTCGTAGACGCCTTGGGCTTTCCCATAGACGGCAAGCCTGCCTGGCGGGTCGAGTCCTATTGCCCGGCAATGGAAAGACCCCCAGCCCCATTGGACAGGGGACTCATCCACCGCTCCATTTCCACAGGCATAAGAGCCATAGACGGGACGCTCACCTTGGGAGAAGGACAGCGCGTCGGCATCTTCGCCGGGTCCGGGGTTGGAAAGTCAACCCTGATGGGCATGATAGCCCGCAACATGTCTGGGGACGTCAACGTTATCGCCCTGATCGGCGAGAGGGGCCGCGAAGTGCGGGAGTTCATCCAGCGCGACCTGGGAGAGGAAGGACTCAAGCGTTCCGTCGTAGTGGTGGCCACCTCGGACGAACCGGCGCTGGTACGGATCAAAGCCGCTTGGGTCGCTACGGCCATCGCGGAGTACTTTAGGGACCAGGGCAAGAGCGTGCTACTAATGATGGATTCGATTACCCGCTGGTGCATGGCCCTTCGCGAGGTTGGCCTGGCGATCGGCGAACCTCCTACAACCAGGGGATACACTCCCTCGGTATTCGCCAACATGCCAAAACTCCTGGAAAGGGCCGGGACAAGCCCCTCCGGAAGCATCACGGGCATCTACACAGTGTTGGTGGAAGGCGACGACATGGACGAACCTATCGCCGACGCCGCCCGCGGAATCTTGGACGGCCACATCGTGTTGTCCCGCGACCTGGCGCAGATGGGCCACTATCCGGCCATAGACGTCTTGAGTTCGGTGTCAAGGTTGATGAGCCAAGTCGCTTCTCAGGAACAAATCCAAGCGGCACTAAAGCTTAGGAGCGTCTTGGCCACCTACAAGAAAGCCGAGGACCTGATTAACATCGGGGCTTATGTCAGAGGGTCAAACCCGCAGATAGACGAGGCACTTACGTACATTGACAGAGTCAACGGCTTCCTGCGCCAGAGAACCGACGAGGCTTTCACCATGGAAGAGACGGTAAGCGCCCTAAGAGGGCTATTCGCGGAAGCACCGGCAGAGTGTTCGTGAATCGGCATTTTGACGATACACCGTAGGAGACCGGCGTGATGAAAAAGTTCGTTTTCGGGTTGGCAAGGGTGCTGGAAGTCAGGGAACTTAAGAAACTCCTGGCCGAAGAACAGCTGGGAGCGAGGCTTCGCGACGAGCGCGCGGCGAGACAGCTCCTGGCGTCATCAGAGGAGAAGAGGGAGGCTCTCTTCTCGGAGTTCCGGCGCAAGGCGTCCGGGCGGCTGGACCCGGCCGACCTCAAGCGGTTGGTGATGTACAGGGAGAGCGTGGAGGACGAGATCTTCAGAAGGAAGGGGGAGTTGAAGAGAAAGGAAGCGCTTACCGAGTCCGCCCGTGAGGAAGCCGTCCTAAGGACGCAGGAACAGCGGGCGCTGGAAAGGCACCGCGAGAACCAACTTAGGCAGTACAAGGCGCGGTACTGGTGGGAACAAGGCAAAGAGCTTGATGAAATAGGGTCCGAACGGTTCGGACGAAACGAGAGGAGGTGAAAGACAAGCGATGATTTCGGAGATTGAGATCGGGGGCCAGATTAGCCTACCGACCGGCGAGAGGCAAAGCCAAAAGAAGACCGCCGGTTCGACTGGAGGAGCGTTCGAAAGCTTGCTCATGGCCGCGGGGCTTCTGTTTTCCCAGTACGGCCAGACAGGGGCCGCTTCTTCAGGCCCAAGCGATCTCTCACAGGTACATGCTGTCCGGGTGGACTCGCTCTTGGAGGGCCCGGCGGCAGAAAACCGGCCGGCTATCTTGGGGAATATGACCCTTGAGGCGGCTCCTGGACATGAGTTCGCGCTAACCGGCCTAACCCTCGAGGCGGAGCACGGCAGGGCCGCGGAAGGCCTGTGGAACGAAACGGGAGTCGGGCTCTATGAGTCGGACCTGACAGTGGAGATCCCGGGTTTCCGTGGGAACGTGCTTTACCAAGGGATTACCGCCGCGGCTCACGACCGGCCGGAAGGCCCAAGCGAAGGGACAACGGAATTGGAGGCTCTTTCCGAAACCGGGCTTCCGGAAGAAGGGCGTTCCCTACAGCTTCCGGACGCCGAGTTCGGAATACCCGCTGACGCGGACCTATCAGGCACAGACCGTGCGGCCGAAGGCGGAGGTCCCAGACCGGCCCCTACTACCGGCAAGATCCTGGAGGCCGGCGATAGTCCGTTCGACGACCGAACCCCTAGAATGCCGGAAGCCGCGGAAGAAAAGACGCTCCGGAGCGGCGACGAAGATGTCACGGATAGCCGCGAGGGCGCGGGCATTGAGCGGGTTTCCGCACACACCTCAGGAGCGGAAAGGGCTGACCTATTCAAGACGGCGGTGAAGGCGGACGCGGGAGACGCTCCCGACCATCCAAGGCATGTTCTCGACCTGACCAAGCCCCGGGAGATAGCCCAGTCTCTCTACAGGGAATCCCTTAAGAAACTCCCCAGGACCGTGGAATTGAGGCTCGACCCTCCTGAGCTCGGCAAGGTGACCGTGCTTCTTACCGCGCGCGGGGAACAGGTTGCCGTGCGGTTCTTGGCGGAGTCCCAGGAAGCCCGGAGAGCGCTGGCGGAGGCCGCTTCAGACTTGTCCCTTGCCCTTCAGGAGCACGGACTGGTCCTGACAGGCGCGGTTGTGGATAACGGGTCAAGCCACACAAACGCCCACGAGTGGGACAAGCGTCTAGCCAAAGGCGCCGGGCCCAAGGTAGTCGGGACCCGGGGCCCGCGAGACGTACCGGAGGTTTTCGGTTTCTCAAGTCGCGCCGACTCGGCCCTGGATTACTGGGCCTGAGGGGAAAGTGAAAGGAGGTAAGACGAGATGCCAGTAGGAGGAGTTTCCGGCACCCAAACAACGTCCAACACCGTTGGAAGCGCGATCCAAAACGCGATGACCGGGCTTCAGGACCAGTTCATGAAGATACTCCTGACTGAGCTTAGGTACCAGGACCCTATGGACCCCATGAAAGACAGGGAGTTCTTCACCCAGATGGCCCAGTTCGCCACTGCGTCCCAGATGGAAGAACTGAACAGGAACATGGCTCAAGTCGCGGCCGTGATTTACCAGGGACAGATGAGCCAGAACCTCCTGTCCGCGGCGTCTCTCATAGGCCGCCGGTTCCAGGCCATCGTTGACGGGATGGTCGTGTCGGGTGTGGTGGATTCCGTAGGCATGAGAGACTTCCAGGTTGTGGTGCGCGCAGGAGACTACGAGATCCCTGCCGACCTTCTAACAGCGATCGGAGGCTACCAAGATGCAGGTCAAGATATCTGAAAGAGACCACAGGATCCAAGGAATAGGCTCTAGGCCTATCGACCGGGCGTCCCATTCCCAGATCAAGGGGCATGGGGCCTTCGCCGAGATCCTTAAAAGCGCCCAAACAGCCGGGCCGGTCACTTTCTCCAAGCACGCGGCCGAAAGGCTTCAAGCGTGGGGCAAACCGCTGGATCCGGACAAGCTGTCCCAACTCGAAGGCGCCGTGGACCTGGCGTCGTCGAAAGGAGCCCGCTCCACCTTGGTTCTAATGAAAGGCATAGCCTTCGTGGTGGCTCCTCAGAGCCGGACAGTCGTAACGGTCATACCCGACGAGCGGATGAAAGAGAACGTGTTCACATCGATTGACAGCGCGGTCCTAGTAGACCGGTAAGAAACGGAAGAGGTTCCGGGCCGGACCCTTTCAAGGGAGGCCAGGCGCTCAAAGCAGGCGGCGAAGAGCGCCGGAACCCAAAGACAGAAAGGGGTTTGAATCAACAATGATGCGTTCCTTGTTCAGCGCGGTCTCAGGTCTTCGGACACACCAGACGCGCATGGATGTGATAGGCAACAACGTGGCCAACGTCAACACTCCTGGGTTCAAGAGCAGCCGGGTCACGTTTCAAGAGGTTTTCAGCCAGACGCTACGGGGCGCCAGTTCGCCTTCGGATATCGACCGCGAAGCGCGGGGCGGGGTCAACCCGATGCAAGTGGGCTTGGGTGTGACTACCGCGAGCATAGACACTAACCACAGCTCAGGTAACTTGCAGCCGACATCCCGCATGACCGACGTAGCCATTGAGGGCAGCGGGTTCTTCGTGGTGCAGGACGGCTCCACGCCCGCCTTCACCCGGGTAGGAGCGTTCGACACCGACGGCGACGGCATCCTGGTGGACTCTGAAGGCCGCAAGGTCTTGGGGTGGGTAGCGGACCCGACAGGCGCGCTTCCTGTGGATAAGTCGGAGGACCTACTGACCCCGATCCGGATCGCCATCGGGTCAAACATGCCCGCTCAGGCGACGACATTGATCAAGTGGGACAAGAACTTGGATGCCCAGGCCGTAGAGGGAACAGTGAAGACCTGCCCGGTCACGGTCTTTGATTCACAGGGCGCGACCCACGCGGTGACGATCACGTTCGAGAAGACGGCGAACCCCAACGAGTGGACTTGGACGGCTTCCGGTGTCCCCGGCATCACGGGTGATGGGGTTCTCACCTTTGACACTAACGGAGCTTTGATATCGGCGACGGGAACGGCCGGCGCGACGCCTCCTACCTTTAGCTTCACCCCGGTAGGAACGGCGACGGTCACCGTCGAGCTCGTATTTGACAGCGTAACTCAGGTAGCCGGGCCGTCTACCGTAGCGGCCCCGGTTGTCAACGGTTGTTCCACAGGCACGCTCGAGTCGTTCACTTTCGACTCCAAGGGCGTGATCTCTGGTTTCTACTCAAACGGGCAGACAAGGGTACTGGGTCAGTTGGCCATAGCCAACTTCGCCAACCCCGGCGGCCTTCTGAAGATGGGGAAGAGCCTGTACAGGCAGTCCAACAACTCGGGAGCGCCGGATATCGGTGAAGCCGGCACATCAGGGCGAGGCACGGTGGCTCCCTGCTCTCTGGAGATGTCCAACGTGGACCTGGCCGAGGAGTTCACTCAGATGATCATTACCCAGAGAGGGTTTCAGGCGAACTCGAGGATTATCACGGTAGCGGATGAACTCTTGCAAGAACTTGTCAGCTTGAAGCGGTAAAGCCGCCGGTTCGTGATGGATAAGGCCTGCGCGGGAGGCTTCCCGCGCGGGCCGGGAATGGTGAGGTGTCGGTTGTGGATAGAGCGACGGTAGCGGGAATGATCGCCTCGTTCGTGGTAGTCGCGGTGGGGATGGCGACTGGCGGTTCCCTTAAGCCATTCTGGGATCCCTCCTCGGTCTTCATCACGGTGGGTGGTACTATCACGGCGACACTGATGAGTTACCAGTGGAGCACTTTCATGGATGTCCTGAAGATCGCCAAACAAGCTTTCACCACCAAAGAGGGGGATATCGGCGAGACTGTCAGGACCCTGGTCAGGTTCGCCGACAAAGCCCGCAGGGAAGGCCTCTTGGCTTTGGATGAGGAGGCTGATGAGCTTACAGACCCGTTCCTGCAAAAGGGCATACGCCTGGTAGTGGACGGAACTACCCAGGAACTGGTCAGAAACATATTGGAAACCGAGCTCACCTTCGTCGCCGACCGGCACAAGACCGGACAGGCCGTGTTTGAGACCATGGGCGCCTTCGCGCCCGCTTTCGGCATGATAGGTACCCTAATCGGTTTGATCCAGATGCTGCTCGTTTTGGACGATCCGAACCAGATAGGTCCGGGCATGGCGGTCGCCCTGGTGACCACGTTCTACGGTTCCGTATTGGCCAACATGGTGTTCTTGCCTATCGCCACGAAACTCAAGATTAGAAACGCCCGGGAGGTCTTTATCAAAGAAGCGATTATCGAGGGGGTGTTGTCCATTCAGGCCGGCGACAACCCCAGGGTCGTCCAGGAGAAGTTGATGTCTTTCTTGTCGCCGGCGGAGAGGCTGCAGTTAATGTCGCCCGAGAAGGGCAAGGAGGTGGTGACCGGTGGCGCGGCCGCGCATTCAAGATGACGACGTACCAAGGTCCGCTCCTTGGATGAACACTTACGCCGACATGGTCACCCTGCTGATGACCTTCTTCATCTTGCTGTTCTCAATGTCCATGGTGAACACTCAGAAGTTCAAGAGAGCTTTGGAATCGGTGCAGGGCGCTTTCGGCGTTATTGATGGGGGTGCTTCCAGCATCTTGGACCTGGATGGTCCCACGACAGGCGAAGAACTCTCGCTAATAGCTCTCGAGCTGGCCAGGCTCGAGATACTGGGAGACTCGTTGAAAAAGGACCTCCAAGAGGCAGGTCTGGCGGACCAGGTGTCGGTGGAGATGGATGAACGGGGGCTAGTCGTGAGGTTTGCCGATTCAGTCCTGTTCGACTTGGGCAGCGCGGACATAAGGGCGGAAGGATACCCCGTGTTGAGAGAGGTCGGTAGGTTCCTCACTACTACCACTAACCCCGTCAGGGTTGAAGGACACACCGACAACTGGCCCATCAAAACCGATAGGTTTCCGTCCAACTGGGAACTGTCCACGGGACGGGCCGCCAGCGTTGTGAGGTTCTTGATGCTGGAGTGCGACATCCCGGGCGACCGGCTCCAGGCCGCCGGTTACGGGGAGTACCACCCGCTGGAGTCAAACGATACGGCGGAGGGGAGGCAGCGAAACCGGAGAGTTGACATCGTGATCCTTAGGGAATCGTTGGCTGACGCGGAACCAAAGTAGTACGTCTCGCAAGGTGCTGTAGGAGGTGTAGTCGTTGAGAAAGATCCTGTTGGTGATCGCGGGAGTGCTGGTGGTGGCGATCTTGGGGTACATGGGCGCGTCCAAAGCCTGGGGTTTCCCCATTTTCGGCTTCATGCCATCTGATCACGGCGAAAGCGAAGCGGCAACAAACCTATCTCTAATAAACCTCGGCCAGTTCACGACAAACCTTGCCGACCCCGGCAGATACATAAAGCTTTCGGTGGAGGTCGAGGTGTTTTCGGAAAAAGCGGTCGAACTCACCGCCAGGGCAAGCGAGATAAAGACGGACCTCTACGGTCTCTTGCGTTCTAGGACATTTGACCAGCTTTCCGGCGAGGACGGCCTTCGGGAGCTTCAGGCCGAAATACTCTCGCGAATCGAGGAGAGGTGTCCCGGCGTAGCTAGGAACGTGTTTTTCTCCGAATTCATTGTCCAGTGAATACAGACAGCGCACCAAAGAGGGGGGAGACAGCTTTGGCGCTTACGCAGAAAGACATAGATGAATTGATAAGCTCGGTGATGAGGAAGGGCGGCATTGGGACTTCTTCGCAGGTATCCAGGTCCAGGCTGCGAGTTTACGATTTCAAAAGGCCCGATAAGTTCTCCAAGGACCATATGCGCGGCGTTCAGTTGCTGTTTGACAACTTCTCGCGGCAACTGACTTCGTATTTTTCGGCTTTGTTCAGGATGGCGATACACGCCGAGGTAGATTCCATTGACCAAGTGACCTTCCAGGACTTCGCCAAGGAGTTGCCGAGTCCGTGCAGCGTCGCCATCGTGGGCTGGGACGAGTTGCCTTCCAACATGCTCACTAACATGAGCCTCCAGATCCTTCTTCCGATGTTGGACAGAATGTGCGGCGGGGAAGGGAGCCCGGCGGGAGGTTCGCGAGCTCTCACGGAAATCGAGTTGGCCATGTCACGGCGGCTCGCGCAAGGCATGTCCGACATCTTGTCGGCCACAATGAAGGAGCTTAACATTCACCACAAACTTACTGTAGTTACCCTCGAGACAAACCCGTTGTTCATACAACAGGCCATGGCCCCTAACGACATGGTTCTTTCGGTAAACGTGTCGGTAAAGTTCGGGAGCCAAACGGGCTTTTTAGAGTTTTGTCTGCCGTACGTCCTCCTGGAGCCGATCTTGCCGGCATTGTCGGCCAACCGCTGGTTCTCCCGGGGGATCGAACAGGCCCGTTCAGAAAGCGATTTGGTGGCCAGCGCTTTGGAGACCATTGACGTCCCGATCTCGTGCCGCTTGGGAAGCACAGTGCTTCCCCTTGAGGACATCCTGTCCATGGAAGAAGGGGACGTACTGGAGCTCAACGCGCCCAAAGATGGTTACGCGACACTGTACTTGTTTGGACGGCCCAAGTTCAAAGCCAAGATCGGGCTGGTAGGCAACCGGTTGGCGGCCAAGATAGTTGCTCTGGCCGAAGAAGGAGAGGGGGATCCTGTCTAGATGGATTTCGTAAACCTTAGCCAAAGCGAAATAGACGAACTGCTAAAGGAGCGTTCGGACGCCGCGCAGCCCCAGGGTAAAGGGGCGGTGAGGCCCCTTCGGAAGCAAGTTGAGGAAGACGAGGCTTCGAAGAACGCGCCGGCCCTAGAGGCACCAAACATCGGTCCGGCGGTGTTTCAAGAGCTCTCGACCGACGCTCACACAGAGCGGCCGGTGGCGGGCATGGAGCTGCTTATGGACGTGCCCCTGTCGGTCAGCGTGGAACTGGGCAAGGCCCGGTGTTTCCTAAAGGACCTCTTAAACCTGACCATAGGCTCGGTCGTCGAGTTGGACCGGGCCGCGGGCGATCCGGTGGACATTCTCGTGAACGGAAAACCGTTCGCCCTGGGCGAAGTGGTCGTTATAGATGAGAACTTCGGCGTTCGAATCCGGGAGATTCTCCACAAGAAGGCGGATAAGGAGTTTAAAAAGGTAAACTGACACGTTTCCAAGGGCCTTCGGACCCGGGACACAGCACGGAGACTTAAGCGGGAGACAGATAGATAAGGGGGGTGCCCGCCGGGTTTTCCGGCATACCTTATGGACGATTTTTCGTTGGCGTCAGCGCTTTTCAAGATACTAGGCTTTCTTGGGCTTCTGTTTGCGTTCTGCCTATACTTGGTCAAGCGGAGGGGCGGAAGCTTTGTAAGGAACCCCGGAAGCCATTTGAACGTGGTAGATTCTCTCCCGCTAGGCCAAAACCGCCTTCTCTCCGTTGTGAAGTGGAACGGCCGGCTGCTGCTCTTGGGCGTGACAGATCACACCATTACTCTTCTCAAAGAAACCGAAGACGCCGGAGCCGATATACTCCCCGACCTAGACACTCGGACTCCAGGACCCGCTCCTGACAATACAGTCCCGGACGAAAGCACTCCTGAACGGACGTTTCCCGACGAGCCCGCGTCAAAGTCCTTCGTCGCCGCTTTGGCGGGGGAGCTGAAGAAGCTCTCCAAACGGGCGAACGCCAAACGGTGGGCGCTCATACTCATCCTTGCGGGAACCGCGGTCTTCGCATGCGCGGCTAGAGGCTTCGCGTCCCCGACCCTTCCCGTACCTGAGATTAACATCAACCTGGGCGGCGAAAGCCAGGGAAGCCTCGGAACGGCCCTCGGAATCCTCGGCATGCTCACGGTCCTGACCTTGGCGCCCGCCATCCTGATCCTGACCACGTGCTTTACCCGGATAGTAGTGGTGTTCTCGTTCCTAAGGTCCGGCCTTGGAACACAGCAAACTCCTCCTAACCAGGTCTTGGTGGGCATAGCCCTGCTCCTAACGTTCTTTGTTATGGCTCCTACTTGGGGAGTGGTGAACAAGGTGGCCATCGCCCCGTACATCGCCGGAGAAATCGACCTCGCGGGCGCTATAGACCGGGCTTCCGGCCCCATCAAGGAGTTCATGTTGAAAGAAACGCGTGAAAACGACCTGGCGTTGTTTGTCCAGATGGGCTCCGAGACTCCTCCCGAATCGTCGGAAGATCTGTCACTCTTGCAGGTGGTGCCCGCGTTTGCCATTTCCGAGCTCCGGACGGCATTTGAGATGGGATTCATGCTGTACCTGCCTTTTTTGGTAGTGGACATGGTGATATCTTCCACGCTCATGTCCATGGGGATGCTCATGCTTCCGCCGGTTCTCATTTCCTTGCCCTTTAAGATCTTGCTTTTTATCCTTGTCGACGGCTGGGGGCTCATAACAAAGTCCCTGATAGCCAGTTTCAGATAGACAGCGAAGCGAGAGGTGACTTTGGATGACCCTCGATCAGGTGATAACCGTAGGACGGGAAGCGCTTCTTACCATATTGACGGTGTCCGCCCCTGTCCTGGTGATCTCGGTAGCGGTCGGCCTGCTTGTGTCAATCTTTCAGGCGACTACCCAGATACATGATCAGACCTTAAGTTTTGTTCCCAAGATCCTGTCGGTGCTCTTGGCCCTGTTCCTCTTTGGAGGCTGGATGCTCAGGACGCTGGCGGACTTCGCTAACCGGTACATGGAGAAGCTGGCCGGACTAGGCTAGACGGAGGGCGCGGCAGTGGGTGACCTGTTTCCCATCATATTCCCATACGTATGCGTAGTGCTGCGCACCACGGGACTGGTGCTTACCTCACCGGTATTCGGGGCCAGGTACGTCCCCGGCCAGGTAAAAGCGGGAATCTCGCTGGTCACCGGGTACCTCATGTGGGCCAGCGTCCCCGTGGCGGATCTGCCGGACTCGCTTCCCGCTATGGTGGCCCCAGTTTTGGGCGAGTTGGTCTTCGGCTTATTCCTGGGCTTTCTCACCGCCATGGTCATGTCGGCGGTAGAGATGGCGGGACAGGTATCAGACATGATGATAGGTTTTGGGCTCTCCAACGTAATCGACCCGGCCCAAGGCCAGTCGGTACCGGTAATGGGCACTTTTAAACACCTTCTTATCACCATGGTCTTCCTTGCCATGGACGGGCATCACCTGTTCGTCAAGGGTCTATGGGAGTCGTTCGCCTTGGTTCCGGCGGGAGGAGCGTTCATTCCCGCGGAATGGGGAGAGATCGGGCTTTTAGCTTTCGGAAAGATGCTGTGGGCCGCGGTCATCCTTTCCTGTCCCGTGTGGGTCTCCGCTCTGATTGTGGACATTGCCCTTGGAGTCATGGCGCGGACCGTCCCGCAGATGAACGTGTTTGTGGTTGGCATGCCGCTCAAAACCGTTGTGGGCTTGGGCATAATGTCGGCTTCCATAGCGTTCTACGGTGTGTTCACAAAGGAGATAGTCCAGACCCTCTCGTCGGTATTTCAGAGCCTGGTGGGGGCATTGGCCAGATGATAGGCGAAATCGACCTGCAGTTGTTCGCTCAAGAGAAGAAAGAACCGGCAACGCCCCGGCGAAGGCAGATGGCCAGGGAAAAAGGGCAGGTCGCCCTGTCCTCGGACCTGGTCTCGGCGGCGGGGTTCCTCGCGGGCGTGATAGCTTTGAGGTTCTGCCTTGACCCGGTAGTGAAGTTCATTTCGACTAGGCTCCGGGCCATGTGGTCGGCGGCGCCGGGGCAAATAACCGTGGGCTGGGCGATGGAGGCCTTGCGAGAAGTAGGGGCCGTGTCGTGCTTGGCCATACTGCCCTTGGCCCTCGCGACGATGGTTTTCGGCGTCGCGGCTTCGGTCGCGCAAGTAGGTTTCGGCGTGAGGTTGAACCTGCTCACACCCGATCTAAACCGCCTCAACCCCCTCGAGGGGCTTAAGAGGTTGTTCTCTAGGCGAGCCCTGGTGGATGGATTGAGATCGCTCTTGAAGGTGTCCATGGTAGGATTGACCGCTTACCTCACCTTGAAAAAGGTCTGGCCCGAGATGTCATCTCTCCTGGTGCGGGACCTGCCCGTGTCCCTAAAGATGACCCGGGAGATCACCGAAAGGCTGGTCCTGAACTGCGGGATAGTGCTCTTGGTATTGGGAGCCGCGGACAGGTTTTACCAGTGGTGGGAGTACGAGCGGAGCCTAATGATGACCCCGAGAGAACTGAAGGAAGAGTTGAGGGACTCTGAAGTCAAGCCCGAGGTCAAAACCGTCATCAGAGCCAGGCAGAGGGCGCTCATGCGCAGGAGGATGATGGAAGACGTAAAGACAGCCGACGCCGTGATAGTCAACCCGGAGCACTACGCGGTCGCTATCAAGTACGACGCCGCCGTAAACCCGGCCCCCGTAGTGGTGGCCAAGGGCCTCGACGACGTAGCGCTCAGAATCAAGCAAACAGCGCAACAAAACGGAGTCCAGGTCGTCCAGAACCCGCCGCTCGCGAGAGCGCTGTACAAGGCCGCGGACATAGGGGAGATGATCCCCGAGGAACTGTACCGGGCCGTCGCGGAAGTCCTGGCTTATGTCTATAGAGTCTCTGGTAAGTCACCCGGAGGGGAGGACCGGAATTGAGGAAATCAGCGGAGAGCATGGTCTCCATACTAATAGTCCTTGTAATCGCCATGATGGTCGTACCGCTGCCTTGGTACATCTTAGACCTTCTCTTGGCGGCAAACCTAAGCATCTCCATCGGCGTCCTCCTCCTGACCATGTACACCAAGGAACCGCTGGAGTTCTCGGTCTTTCCGTCTTTGCTCCTGGTACTGACCCTCTACAGGCTTGCGCTAAACGTGTCCTCTACCAGGCTTATCCTCCTTAACGGCAACCCGGGACGAATCATCGAGGCTTTCGGGAACTTCGTGGTGGGCGGCAATGAGGTTGTAGGGTTCGTAGTCTTCATCATCCTTGTGATCATCCAGTTCCTTGTCATCACCAAAGGAGCTGAAAGAGTAGCTGAAGTAGCCGCGCGCTTTACCCTAGACGCCATGCCCGGCAAGCAAATGTCCATAGACGCGGACCTCAACGCCGGACTCATATCCGAAGAAGAGGCAAGGGCGAGGCGCAAAGCGACAGAGCAGGAAGCGGACTTTTACGGGGCCATGGACGGCGCGTCCAAGTTCGTGAAGGGCGACGCCATCGCCGGCCTCATCATCACGGTGATTAACCTTTTCGGCGGGTTTGCCGTAGGCATGATGCAACAAGGGCTCTCGGCCGGAGAGGCTTTCCAGAAGTTCGCCCTGCTCACAGTGGGCGACGGCCTGGTAAGCCAGCTGCCGGCCCTAATCGTATCTGCGGCTACGGGCATCATGGTAACCCGCTCGAGCTCCAAGGATAACCTGGGCTCGGAAGTCTTGTCACAACTATCGGCGTCCCCCAAGGTGCTCACGTTTACCGGATGGGCTCTCATCGCGCTGAGCCTGGTCCCGGGACTTCCCAAGCTGCCAATGGTGGTTTTGGGAGTTCTCTGGCTGCTCATAGGAGCGTCGGTGCAGAAGGCCAAAGCCACTATGGAAAAAGACAAGCAGGAAGAGGCCTACAAGAAGGAGGTTGAAGACCAGAAGAGGCCTGAAGCCGCCCAAGGACTGGTCAAAGTCGATCCTCTGGAGATCGAGTTTGGACTCGCTTTGTTACCTCTGGCGGACCCCTCTCAGGGAGGAGACCTTATGGACCGCATTGTCATGGTGCGAAGGCAACTCGCGGCGGAACTGGGCGTGCTCATCCCCTTCGTCAGGGTGAGAGACAATTTCGCCGGTCTGGGTCCCAATACGTACTGCATCAATTTGCGCGGCGTGGAGATCGGTTCGGGAGAGGTGTATCCCGACAGGCTCATGGCGTTGGAGGGCCCCGGCGTCACCAAGCCTCTGTCGGGGATTCCGGGCAAAGAACCGGCTTTTGGGCTGGACGTTGTCTGGATACCCAGGGACGATCGGGACGAGGCGGAATCCCTAGGATACACGGTTATCGAGGCGTCCGCCGTTGTGGCCACCCATCTTACGGAAGCCCTCCGGAAGAATGCTCACCTGCTCTTGACCCGCCAAGAAACCCAGCGGTTGATTGACCTGGCGAAGCAGGAGGACGCCACAGCCGTGGAGGAGGCCATCCCTTCTCTCCTTAGCGTGGGGGATGTTCAGAAAGTGCTTCAGAACCTGGTCCGGGAAGGCGTGCCCATCAGGGACCTGGTGACCATAATGGAGAACCTCGCCGACGCAGCCAGAGTGTCCAAAGATGTTGATTACCTCACAATGCGGGTGCGCGAAGGCCTAGCGCGCCTAATCACTAAGGAGACCGGTTTAGACAAAGGGCCTTTCCCGGTGGCCACCCTAGACCCTTCCTTTGAGCGAGAGATCATCGAAGCTACCAAGAAGGGTGACCGGGGGGCCTACGTCGCCCTGAGCGCGGACAGGCTGTCTCAGATGATGAAAGCCATATCCCAAGCCATGACCGAGGTGGGGTCAAAAGCGAAGCGCCCTGTGCTCCTTACTTCGGCGGTAGTCAGGAGCCAAGTGTACGAGATAGCCTCCCGTATAGTCCCGGACATAGCGGTGGTGGCATACGAGGAGCTGGATGAAAGAGCAAACATTGAAGCGGTAAGGGTGATCAAAGTTGACTGACGGCAGAACTCAGCGGAGAAGTGATTACCGGGCGGAAGTGAGCTATCCGGTTTGGTACCGGCCTCTGCCGGCCTTTAGCGATACCAAAGCGAGCTGGCACACTTCCACGACACAGGACCTTTCGGCGGGAGGCATGTTTTTTCCGGTAGACGCGGAGGTCGATTTGTGGAGCGGAGAGAGCGAGCTACTGGAAATCCAGTTGTTTCTTCCGACAGGACCCATATTCTTGCTGGCGCGCCCGGTGCGCCAAGTAGACACCGGGAACGGCAACAAGGCGGCAGCTGTCCAGTTTGTTTCCTTGGCACCCGGTGACAAAGAGAAAACTGCCCGCGTCGTACTTAGCGGCGGATTGGAGCGGAGCCATGCTTAACCCCAGTGACATTCAAGAAAAAACCACCGAGGAGCTGTGGCGGGCTTACAAGATTAGAAACGACCGCTCAGCGAGGGACGCCCTCATTACCAGATACGCGCCACTGGTCAAGTATGTCGCCGGTCGGGTCGTGGTGAACCTTCCCAAGAGCGTGGAGGAAGGCGACCTCATAGGTTACGGCAGCTTGGGCCTGATTGACGCGATAGAGCGCTTTGACCCGCAACGCGGCGTGAAGTTCGAGACATACGCGGTAGCGAGGGTAAGGGGAGCGATGATCGACGGCCTTAGGTCCATGGACTGGGTTCCTGTATCTGTGAGGCACCGGAACCGGCAGTTGGAGCACGCCGTGAAAGACTTGGAGAACCGTCTGGGCAGGTCCGCCACGGACGAGGAGATCGCGGCGGAGCTCGGCATTACCATGGAAGAATACGAACAGCGTATTCAGGATATGGCCAGTTCATCGATATTGTCATTGGAAGATGTGTGGGGCAACGTCGACGACAGCGACACCAACACCCGGAGACCGGAAGTAAAGGATGAAAAAGCACCAGACCCTCTCGACGAAGCGGAGTGGTCATCAAGGAGGGAGGCCTTGGCCAACGCCATAGCCAGGCTTCCGGACAGGGAGAGGCTGGTAGTGAGCCTTTACTACTTCGAAGGTCTCACCGTCAAGGAAATAGCCTACGTAATGAGGGTATCGCCGTCCAGGGTTTCCCAGCTACATACCAAAGCGGTTCTGCGGCTTAAGGCCGTGTTGTCACACATGGCAGACTGACGGAGGCAGGCGAATGGAGGAGTTTGTGCGTCCGAAGATAGTGATTTCCGATGATACCATGGCGGCGTTCGTGATATTGCCCCACGGACCCGACTATACCGTGGACGACTTGCGAAACGCCCTAAGAGCCGAGGGCGTTACCCACGGGGTCTCGGTTCGCGCCCTAGTGGAAGCGGTGGAGGGTCCCAGAGGCATCATCTACCAAGTGGCGTGGGGAACGATGGAAGGGACGCCCCAAGATGAGGACGCACGTGAACCCGAAATCGTCTTCAACTTCCCCCAACCGGCGGAGCGTCCTGTTTCCGAGTACCCCGTGGACCCGAATTTCAAAGAACGGTGGCAGGCCATGCTGGCTTTGGATACCGTCAGAGAAGGCGATGTTCTCTGCGTTGCGAAAGGTAACGACAAGCGCCAACGGGGAACGGGAGTGACGGGCCTTCCGGTGCTCCTTGGACCCGAACCGTCGGCCTTAGCCACTTCCGAAAACACCTGCCTTTCCGCGGACGGGAAGTCTCTCTTGGCACGTCGGCCCGGGATACCCTACGTAGAGAACGGCGTCGTGTACGTTATGGACCACGTGGTGATCCAAGGAAACGTAGACAAGGAAACGGGCAACCTGGAGTTCGTCGGAGACATCACGGTACAGGGATCCATAAGCCCGGGTTACCGTGTGTCCGCGGGACAGAACTTGATAGTGGAAGGCTCCATATTGGGTTCCGCTTCGGCCGGCGGCCAGATCGCTGTTAAGGGCGGCATCAGCGCTCCCGGCGAGACCGTGGAATCGGGAGGGGGCGTCCTCTGCAAGTTCATCGAGAATTCCCTGGTGCGGACGATGGGGCCCGTAAAGGTGGCGGAAGCTATCCTCCACAGCGTCGTCGAAGCGGAAGGAAGCATTAAGGTAACCGACCCGGGAGGACGCATAGTGGGAGGCCGAATACGCGCGCGCAAAGGCGTCTATGTCGACACGGTGGGTACCGACATGGACGCGCCCACAGTAATTGAGGTAGGAGTAAGCCCCAAGTACCGGAGAGAGTTTTCAACATTGGAGAAAGACCTTCAGAGAGTCCAAGAGGAACTCAACAACGCCAACAAGTCAAAGTATTCCTCCGGGTTCAACCAGTACGACCGCCTCCGCGTAAAGCGCTTGATCCTGTTTCTCGAAACTCAAGAAAAGGAACTCTACGGAAAGCTTAGAGCTCTTAGAGAAAACATGCGGCGGTTGGGGTCGGGGTACTTCCGGGCCCAAACCATTTTCCCGGGCACCAGGCTGGTCATGGGCGTAAACGTGACCGACTTCAAGAGCCGGGTGGAAGGCTACATGGTGGGAGTGATTAGGGATTGAAGCCCATTGATACCCTCTCCGGGCTGCCTCGCTCAGCCGACATGGCCAGGATGGTGGCCGCGTCAGGAAGGCACGGCGAAGCTCAAGCCGAAAGCCTCTCCGCGGGATTCGCCAGAGAGGTGAACCAGCGGGCACAGACGGTGAATGAGGCGCCCAAGAGCGAGAACAATGTGAACACCGATTCGGGAGGCGGGTCGGCGGCCTGGATGCTTCTTGGAGGGAAGAAAAAAGGCAAAGACGAGCCGGAAAAAGAGCCTCCGGGGCACCCTACGAAGGGAAAGTTGTTAGATATCCAAGGCGCGTAACTGGAAGTTGTGATATACTACCCGAGATCTATAAAGAACACACGCCGCTTAAGGCATCGCCGGTTCTCCACAGGAGTCGCGGTGCCGATGAAGGCGGCGGCGGTAAAAACCATGGAGGTGTTTGTTTTTGTCCGTAGTTTCAATGAAGCAGCTTCTTGAGGCAGGAGTCCACTTCGGTCACCAGACCAGAAGATGGAACCCAAAGATGAAGCCCTACATCTTCATCGAGAGAAACGGGATCTACATCATCGATCTCCAGAAAACCGTCCGCATGATCGAAGACGCCTACAGTTTTGTCCGCTCCATCTCCCAAAACGGTGGCAGGGTTCTCTTTGTGGGCACCAAGAAGCAGGCCCAAGAAGCCGTTGAGACCGAGGCCAAAAGGGCAGGCGAGTTCTACGTCAACCAGCGCTGGCTGGGCGGCACCCTCACCAACTTCGTGACCATTCGCAAACGCATTCAGAGGCTTCTGGAGCTTGAGGAGTGGGAGACAAACGGGTATCTTGAACGCCTCACAAAGAAGGAAGCCGCCCTTCTCATGAAAGAGAAGGAGAAACTGGAGAAGTACTTCACGGGAATCAAGGGAATGCAGTCCCTCCCCGACGCCCTCTTTGTGGTCGACCCAAGGAAAGAGCATATAGCCACTTTGGAAGCCCGCCGCCTTGGCATTCCGGTGGTAGCCATAGTAGATACCAACTGCGACCCTGACGAGGTCGACGTCGTCATACCCGGCAACGATGACGCTATCAGATCGGTGAAGCTCATTTGCGGAAAGATGGCCGACGCTATCCTTGAGGGCAAGCAGGGAGTACAGGTTCAGGAGGAGTGAGGATAATGGCCGAAATCACAGTCGAGAAGATCAGAGAACTCCGAGAGAGAACCGGAGCGGGAATGATGGACTGCAAGAAGGCCCTTCAGGAAACCGGGGGCGACATGGAGAAGGCCATCGATTACCTTCGCAAGAAGGGCCTTGCTCAAGCCGCCAAGAAAGCGACACGCGCCGCGGAGCAAGGAGTCGTTGAGGCTTACCTGCACCACAACGGCAGGGTAGGAGTCCTCGTTGAGCTCAGGTGCGAGTCGGACTTCGTGGCCAGGACAGACGTCTTTAAGGAGTTGGCCAGGGAAATCGCGATGCATATCGCTTGGGCCAAGCCCGACTATATCTCCAAGGAAGATGTCCCGAAGGACATCTTGGAACGGGAAGAGAACGTGGAGAAGGAAAGGGCGAGGGCTGAAGGCAAGCCTGAGGCCGTGCTGGACAAGATCATCCAGGGCAGGCTCGCCAAGTTCTACGAGAGGGTTTGCCTCCTTGAACAGCCCTTTATCCGGGACGACTCTAAGAAAGTCCGGGACGTCATTGCCGAGAAGGTCGCCGTCTTGGGCGAGAACATAGTCGTCGGCAATTTCGCCCGCCTTGCTCTAGGAGAGTAGAAGCCGAAGATACGATGGGGGATGACCGGAATTGGCGGAAAAAACCGCTAAGTACAAGAGGGTTGTCCTGAAGCTGTCGGGCGAAGCTTTGGCCGGGAAAGCAGGTTTCGGTTTGGACCTCGCCAAGGTGGAGACCATCGCGTCGCAGATTAAGACCCTTTCGGACATGGGCGTCGAGGTCTCCGTCGTGGTGGGCGGAGGCAACTTTTGGCGGGGAGTTAAGGGCGAGTCGCAGGGCATGGACAGGGCCACTTCCGACTACATGGGCATGCTGGCGACCGTGATGAACTGTATGGCGCTCCAGGAGAGACTGGAGCGCCTTGGCCTGGACACAAGGCTAATGACCGCCATCGACATGAGAGAAGTAGGGGAACCGTATATCCGGAGAAAGGCGATTCACCACCTAAAACAAAAGAGAGTGGTGATTTTCGGTGCCGGAAGCGGCAACCCCTATTTTTCCACAGACACCACCGCGGCGCTCAGGGCAGCTGAGATTGGGGCAGACGTGATCTTAATGGCGAAGCAGGGGACCGACGGGGTCTACGATTCGGATCCCAACGAAAACCCCAACGCCAAGAAGTACGACCAGTTGGACTACATGGAATTGATCCAGAAGCGTTTGAGAGTCATGGATACCACAGCGACCACCCTCTGCATGGACAACCGTATACCGCTTGTAGTATTTGACCTGGATGTTTATGGTAACATAGAAAAAGCGGTAACAGGCGAGAAAGTAGGCACCTTTGTCGGGAGGGAGTAGAATGGACGAACGAAGTGTCCTCACTGATTCAGAGGAACGCATGAAAAAAGTCATCGAGGCCTTCAAGAAGGCCCTGGCTTCGTTGCGCGCAGGAAGAGCCAGTCCCGCCATCCTTGAGAGGGTGACCGTAGACTATTTTGGGATACCCACGCCGGTAAGCCAGGTAGCTACCATCGGGGTCCAGCCCCCGCGGACCCTGGTCATCCAGCCTTGGGACAAGAAGATGCTCTCCCCAATCGAGAAGGCGCTTCAAAAAGCGGATTTGGGCGCCATGCCCGTAAGCGACGGCAACGTTCTAAGACTAACTATCCCTCCGCTCTCGGGCGAGAGGCGTCAAGAGATGCTTAAGACGATAAGAAAAGAAGCGGAGTCTCAGAAAGTCGCCCTGCGCAACGTGCGAAGGGATATTAACGAGGAGATCAAGAAAGCGGAGAAGGACAAGGAAATCTCAGAGGATACGTCCAGGAAGATACAAGATAAAGTCCAGAAGCTGACCGACAAGTACGTCAAGATGGTGGACGAGATAACGGCGGCGAAAGAGAAAGAAATAATGGAAGTGTAGCCCTTGCCTACTGTTGGTCCCACTCAAGAGGAGATCCAATGGAGAGAGCGGGCTAAGGCAGGCAGCGTCCCGTCTCACATAGCTTTCATAATGGACGGCAACGGCCGTTGGGCAAAGCGGCGCGGGCTAAGCAGGAATGAAGGACACCGGGCAGGCGTAGAGGCCATGAGGCGTTGTCTCCCTGCCCTTCTTGACCTGGGAATCAAGTACGTGACCCTTTATGTTTTTTCCACTGAGAATTGGCGCCGGCCCCAAGAGGAAGTCAAGTTCCTCATGAACCTCATCCTGGATTACGCCAACTCAGACCGCCGCGAGCTTCTGGAAAAAGGCGTTCGGATAGTGCCCATAGGTCGTTGGCGGGATCTGCCCCTTCCTGTGGTGGAAGCGTTGTCTAAGGCGGCAAATGACACGGCCAAAGGCAGAAACTTGACCGTGCTCCTGGCCGTTAACTACGGCGGCAGGCAGGAGATACTGGATGCCGCTAAGAAACTGGCATTGAAGTACAAACCGGGCGAACTCGACTCCGTAGGAGAGGAGGAGTTTCGCCAGTTGCTCTATGCCCCTTCCGTCCCTGACCCGGACCTGATCGTGCGCACGTCGGGAGAACAGAGGATATCAAACTTCCTTCTGTGGCAAGGAGCGTACTCCGAGTTGGTGTTTACCGACGTGCTTTGGCCCGATTTCGGCCCTATAGATATCTACAAGGCGGTAGTCGAATACGGAAGGCGTGAGCGGCGGTTTGGTGATGTGAGCCACAAGAGAGGGTGACCGGCTGTTGTTTCTGCAACGAACCATTTCATCCATGGTTTTTGCCCCTCTCGTCGGTTTCGCGGTGTATTTTGGCGGCAAGTACTTCGCCGCGCTGCTCTTGGCAGTATCGTTTCTGGGGGCGTTGGAGTACAGGAGGCTGCTCCACCAAGCCGGTGTCACGATCCCCGCGAGTTTCCCTGTCGTCATATCGCTCGTAGCGCTCTTGGGTCATACGGGGCAACCGGCGCTTCTCCTGATGGGTCTTCTGATAGGAGCCTTGTTTTTCCTGGTGTTGTCTTTGTTTAAGGGAGGGGTAGTCGAGGCCCTCTACGGTCTTTCGGGCCAGATGTACTTGGGAGGACTCCTGGGAGCCCTGGGCCTGCTCCGCTCGGGAAAAGGCGGCAGGGAATGGGCGCTATTGGTCCTCTTGGTTACTTGGGCCACCGACGTTGGGGCGTATCTGGGCGGGAGCGCTTTCGGAAAGCACAAACTGGCTCCCAAGATTAGCCCCTCAAAGTCGTGGGAAGGCGCCATATGCGGCGTTCTGGCGGCAGGCGCGGCAGGCGGAATCCTCTCGACTTATCTTGGGTTTTCCGTGCCTTTCGCGGTTGGGTCCGGTCTTATCCTGGGCGTCTTGGCAGAATCGGGAGATCTAGCGGAATCCCTGCTGAAGCGGTTCTGCAACGCCAAGGATTCGGGTAATTTGATCCCTGGACACGGAGGAGTACTGGACAGGTTCGACAGTCTTTTGTTTACCGGGGCAGGCGGTCTTCTGATTCGCCTCTTTAGCTCTATATTGCCCAGTCTCTAACCGGAGGCGTACGCAATTTGACAGTAAAGACTCTTGGTTACTTGACCATCGCGTTTGTGGCGGTCTTCGTGTTCTTCCGCTACCTCATGGGCTACGTGCTCCCGTTCGCCCTGGGCATTTTCTTGGCTTTCATCCTGGATCCCCTAGTCGCCGCCATGGCCAAAAAAACCAGGCTGGGGAGGGGCCGGTCGGCCCTGATCATCGTGCTGCTCCTGGTAACCGTCTTGCTATCCCTCATCACTTGGGCCGTCACCAGGATCGTGGAAGAACTGACCGCCCTTTACGGGTACTTGCCCCAGTATTACGCCGAGTTCAACAGGATCGCCACGGAACTTCTCCGAATCGCGGGAGACATATCGTCTCAGTTGCCCGAACCCTTAGCCAAGGCTTTTCAAGAGCAGTGGGCCCGCCTGGATGTGCTCCTATCCCGCGTGTTGAGCGGAGCCAGCGGGCTGGTCAGAGGAGTCCCGATGTTTCTGGTGATGCTGTTGTTCACCATACTGTCCGCGTACTTCGTGATGAAGGACCGCGCAAAGATAGGGTCTTTCATACGGAGCGTCGTGCCCCCTCGGACTTTCAAAAGCTTTAAGCACGTTGAGCTGGACATACTAGGCGGCGTCGCCGGCTTCCTCAGGGCTCAGGCGGTCCTGGTCCTGTTGACCATGATAATCAACGTTCTCGGCTTAACGCTCGTGGAGTCGCGGTACGCGGTGGGCTTGGGTATTCTCTTGGCTATCATGGACATCTTGCCGGTGGTGGGCCCGGGCCTGGTCTACATCCCGTGGATCCTCTACCAGGCCATATGGGGATCGCCGGCCGTGGCCGTGGGCTTATCGGTCCTGTACGGTGCTGTATCCTTGCTAAGGCAGGTCGCCCAGACCCACTTGGTCGGCCGGGAAATGGGGCTGCATCCCCTGGCCACTTTGGCCTCGCTTTACATAGGCTTCCGCGTCTTCGGCACAGTGGGGCTCATTTACGGACCTCTGTCGGCCATCCTCATTAAGGGGCTCTGGGTCTCCGGCGTCATCCCTCATGAGGACGGTGTAAAAGATTGAGGACAGTTAGCATACTGGGCTCCACAGGTTCCATCGGGACCCAGGCGCTCCAGGTAATACGCAAGAACCCCGACCTTAAAGTGCTGGCTCTGGCCGCGGGGTCGGGCTGGGAAGCGGCGCTCTCCCAAGCCAAAGAGTTCGGCGCCCGGCTGTTGGCCCTTTCTGACGAAAAGGCTGCCGCCGAAGCTCAACAAGCTAAACATAGCTACGGACTTTCGGACTTGGAGATAGCGGCCGGAGCCTCGGGTGTTCAGAAAGCCGCGTCTTTGGCGGACGCAGACGTGGTGCTTCACGCGATACCGGGCTTCGATGGCGTGAAACCCTTGCTATCTTCCCTGGAACACGGAAAACGCGTCGCTTTCGCGGGCAAAGAAGCCTTGGTTTCGGCTGGGGAGCTAATCGCGCCGTACATAGCCGCGAACCCGGACCGTTTCATACCCGTTGACTCCGAGCATTCCGCCATCTTTCAGTGCCTCCAAGGAGAGTCCCACAAAGACGTTCAGGAGATAGTGTTGACGGCCTCAGGCGGAGCCCTCAGGGACCGGACCCTGGAAGAGATGAGGGAAGTCACTCCGGAAGAAGTGTTGAGGCACCCCACCTGGAAGATGGGGAAGAAAGTCACCGTGGACTCGGCCACGCTGTTCAACAAGACCTTGGAGGTCATGGAAGCCCACTACTTGTTCGGGCTTGGCTACGATCAGATAAAGGTGGCCTTGCACAGGCAGAGCATCGTTCATTCCATGGTCACCTTCAAAGACGGGTCCACCAAGGCCCAACTGGCGAGACCGGATATGCGCTTAGCCATAGCCTACGGGCTCACGTATCCGGACAGGGTGCCCGGTACGGTGGAATCTCTTTCGCCTTATTTCGGTACTCTCACTTTTGAAGAACCCGACACCGCCAGGTTTCCGTCTTTATTATTGGGCTACCGCGCGGGACGTATGGGCGGTACCGCGCCTTGCGTCTTGTCAGCGGCCGATGAGGTGCTTGTCCAGGAGTTTTTGGCCCGCCGCATAGGTTTTTTGGACATGTACGAGGTTTTGTCGGCCGTCATGGAAGAATACCATCCTAGAGACGCCTCGTGCGTTGAAGTTTTGGAACAAGAACGGAAATGGGCCGTCGCTAAGACTATGGAACTTGTGAGTTTAAGGAGACGATGATACTTGGCGCAGGTCGTTCTTGCCCTGTTTCTCTTGGGCGTGCTGGTAACTTTTCACGAACTCGGACATTTTCTGGCCGGAAGGCTCATGGGAGTATACATTCACGAGTTCGCCGTCGGATTCGGACCGGTTTTGTACTCGAAACAGAAAGAGGAGACAAGATACACGCTCCGCTTGATCCCTGTGGGAGGGTTCACCAGGTTCGCGGGTGAGGAAGGCCCCAACCGGGAGGAAGATAAAGCCATCCCCAAGGAAAGAATCCTTAGCAGCCTCTCGCCAGGGCGCCGGGCTTTCGTGATCGCCGCGGGACCGATATTCAACCTTCTCGTGGCGTCTTTGGCTTTTTTCTTGGTGTTCTCCTTCGTGGGGATCAACACGCCGACCACCCGCATCCTGGAAGTGATGCCCGGATACCCGGCCGAGACCGCCGGGCTCCGCGCCGGAGACGTGATTCAGTCCGTTGGGGGTACCCCGGTCGATACCTGGGACGAAATGGTGGCGATCATCCAGACCCGAGCCGGCCAAACCACCGAAGTGGGCGTGGAAAGAGACGGGGAGCCTGTTCTGGTAAACATGACCCCCATTGAGATGAACGGGGTGGGAGTGATAGGCGTCAGGCCGACTTTGCAGCTCACTCGCGTGGGCCTCTTGAAAGGCCTTATATCAGGCTTCAGTGAGACCTACCACGTCAGCGTCGCCTGGATAACCGGTATCATCGGCATGATCGTGGGCAAGGTAGCGCCGGAAGTAACGGGACCGGTAGGCATAACTCAGATATTGGGCGAAGCCGCGCGCACAGGACTGGCGCAGCTCTTCTACATCGTGGGAATCCTCTCCGCCAACTTGGCCCTCTTTAACCTTATGCCTTTTCCAGCCCTGGACGGCAGCAGGCTCATCTTCTTTGGCATTGAGGCCATAAGAGGCAAACCCATCGACCCGGAAAAAGAAGGCCTGGTGCACTTCTTCGGCTTTTTCCTTCTTATGGCCTTGTTCGTGTTCATCACCTTCAAGGATATTCTCAGGCTTGTAAGGTAAGCTGGCTAGGCCGGACGGGAAGAACATCACATTGGGAAAGGTTGACCGCGATGAACGCCGTGGACATGCTTTTCAAGCGACGTGAGACAACCCCGGTTAGGTGCGGTGAGGTCATTATCGGAGGGGAAAGCCCGGTTTCCATCCAGACCATGACCACGACCGACACCCGGGATGTTCAGAAGACGACCGCGGAAATCCAGGAAGCCGTGGAGGCGGGAGCCGACATAGTCCGGGTAGCGGTCCCGGACAAGGAAGCCGCGGAAGCCATAGCCTCAATCAAGAGACAGGTCAAATGCCCCATAGTTGCCGATATCCACTATGACTACAGGCTTGCCATTATGGCGCTGGAAAACGGCGCGGACAAAGTCAGGGTGAATCCGGGGAACATAGGCGGCCCGGAAAACCTTTTGGCCGTGGCGATGAAAGCAAAGGAGCGGGGCGCGGCCATCCGGATAGGAGTCAACAGCGGGTCTGTCCCCAAGGACCTTATCGCCCGGTACGGTTCGCCGACCCCTGAGGCCATAGTAGAGGCCGCCAAGAGGACCCTCGACTTCTTAGAGGATCACCAGGCCACAGGCATCGTCCTCTCGCTGAAGTCGTCAAGCGTGCCCGACACCGTACGGGCATACGCTCTCATGGCCAAGGAGACCAAGTGGCCCTTTCACATCGGCATTACCGAAGCCGGTCCCGGAATCCCCGGCATCATCAAGTCCACGGCCGGAATAGCCTCTCTCTTGACCATCGGTATAGGGGATACGGTAAGGGTCTCTCTCACCGGTTCGTGCGTTGAGGAGGTCAGAACGGCTCAAGACATCCTGCAGGCCGTTGGGGTTTCGTCCTTCGGTCCCAATGTCATATCCTGCCCCACTTGCGGGCGTACCCAAGTGGACTTGATGCCGGTGGCCCAGGAAATCGCCCGGAAGGTTCGGGGCCTTAAGATCCCCATGACAATAGCGGTAATGGGGTGTCCGGTTAACGGCCCCGGCGAAGCCAGGGAAGCTGATGTCGGCATAGCCTGCGGCCGCGATGGAGGAATACTCTTCTCCCACGGCAAAGTAGTAGGAAGCGTACGTTCCGGGGATATGGTATCCGCCCTAATGAACCTCATACATGAGGAAATCCAGCGAAGAAAAACCTAGGAGAACTTAAACGGGCAAACCCATACGCCTTTCGAAGCACAGATACAGCACAAAGCCGCGGGGGATTTGTTGATGAGCGTCGTAAGGGTTACACCGTCTTCAGATGACCTTCGAGTAAACCAAATAGTTGAAGTTGGAGAAGTCCTGGGGGCTGACCTGCTGGGTCACCTTTCGGTCCGCTTCATAGAGGTTTCGGACCAGGAAAGCATGTGGACAGTCTCTGTGGACGCTTCGGATCCGAAAGAATGGGCCAAAGCGGCAAAGTCCTACGAAAAGGGCGTCTTGGAGGCGCTGCTTGCCACGGCGCGCCAAGAAATCAAAAAGAAGGTTCAGGGGCTGGAGAACGTTCGCTGGGTAGTTCCTGAGGAGCTCTCCAAGCCCTTTAGAGACCCTGAAACCAAGGAAGTCCAAGCCAATGGAAAGTACCCGGTGAGGAGGCGGGGTTCCAGAGCTCCCAAAGCCCCTCCATCCAAGGAAGAAGCCATCCCTCTCAGCGAGATAACGGGCGGAGAGAAGAGAAAGGTGACGGTGAAAGGACGGGTATGCGAGGTAAACTGGCGTCAAAACCTGGCAGGCAGGTTCGACGGGACTTTCGTCATCACCGACATGGTTGACTCCTTGCGAGTGAGGCTTTCGTTTCAGGAATCCAAGAGGGAAGACATAGAACCCGGAGTAACCATAGTGGCCAGAGGCAGGCCCGACGTCGACCGTTTCGACGGGGACCCCATGATAGTTGTCACTGACAACGACGACATCTGTCTCTGCGAGCCCGACGTCCGGATTGACCCGGCGCCGGAAAAAAGAGTGGAGCTTCACCTGCACACAAAGATGAGCGCCATGGACTCCGTCCTCGACCTGGAAAAAGCGGTGCGGCGCGCCAAGGAATGGGGATACCCTGCCCTCGCCATCACCGATCACGGCGTGGTCCAGTCCTTCCCAGAAGCGGCCTCTTTGGGCAAAAAACACGGCGTGAAGATTATCTACGGCGTGGAAGGATATCTCGTTGAAGACGATCCCAAGAGCCACGCTTTCCACATTATCATCTTGGCCAAGAACCGGGTGGGGCTCAGGCATCTTTACGAGATCATCACAGAATCCCACCTGGAGCACTTCTATAGGACTCCAAGGATACCCCGGGCCCTGCTCTCGTCCAAAAGGGAAGGATTACTGATAGGTTCCGCTTGCGAAGCAGGAGAGTTGTACAGAGCGGTGCTGGATAAGAGGCCACGGGAAGAACTTCTGCGGATCGCTTCCTTCTATGATTACCTTGAGATTCAGCCTCTCGACAACAACGGCTTTCTCATTGAGTCCGGCGCGGTCAAAGACAGGGATGGGCTGGCGGAGATAAACAAGACCATCTACGAACTGGCGAAGTCAATCGGGCGCCCGTGCGTGATGACGTGCGACGTTCACTTCCTTGATCCGGAAGAGTCCATATACCGAACGGTGCTGCTGGCAGGCAAAGGAATGGCTGACGGGGAGAAACCTACGCCGGTATACCTGCGGACGACCGCGGAACTCTTGGAGGAAGCGACATCTTACTTGGGCCGCGAAGCAGCGCGGGAAGTGGTAGTGAAAAACACCAGAGCCATCGCCGACTCCATAGAAGAGTTGCGCCCGGTCCCGGAAGGCTCATACTTCCCGTCCCTTCCCGGCGCCGACGAAACGCTAAGGAACGCCGCCATTGAAGGCGCCAAGAGGATCTACGGGGATCCTCTTCCCGAGATAGTCGAAAAGCGGCTTGAAAAGGAACTAGGAGCCATAATAGGCAACGGTTTCGCTTCGCTCTACGTTATCGCCATGCGCATGGTGGAGAAATCCCTGTCCGACGGTTACCTCGTAGGTTCCAGGGGATCTGTGGGCTCGTCTTTTGTGGCCACTTGCACCGGGATTACGGAGGTGAACCCGCTGACGCCTCACTACGTATGCCCGCAGTGCAGGTGGAGCGATTTCGAGACGGGACTGGCTTACGGTTCAGGGTTCGACCTCCCGCCCAGAAAGTGTCCGAAATGCGGGGAGGACCTCAAGAGGGACGGTCAAGACATACCGTTTGAGTCTTTCATGGGCTTCAAGGGGGAGAAGGTGCCCGACATCGACCTGAACTTCTCTGGGGAAGAGCAGGGCGAGATGTTCCGCTTCGCCGAAGAGCTCTTGGGCAAGAAAAACGTTTTCCGGGCAGGCACTATAGGCACTATCGCTCGCAAAACGGCGTTCGGCTTCGTGAAGCACTACGCGGAAGAAACGGGGAAGACTCTCCGAAGAGCCGAAGAGACGCGCCTCTCCATAGGGATTGAGGGCGTCAAGAGGACCACGGGACAGCATCCGGGAGGGGTCATGGTCATCCCGGAAGGCATGGACGTCTTGGACTTCACGCCTGTCCAGTATCCGGCCGACGATAGGGAAGCCGGTGCAATGACCACGCATTTTGACTACGACGCCATCTCGGGGCACCTGGTCAAGGTCGACATCCTGGGCCACGACGATCCTACGGTCATAAAGATGCTTCACGATCTCACGGGCATTGACCCGACGACAGTGCCCCTGGACGACCCTGCCACCATGAAGCTTTTCTCCGGAGAAAACCCTGACGATGCGTTGGGCATTCCCGAGTTCGGGACCCGGTTTGTCCGCAACATGCTGACCGAGACGCGGCCAACCTGCTTCGCCGACTTGATCCGTATATCAGGTTTGTCCCACGGCACCGACGTGTGGGCAAACAACGCCCGGGACCTTATCAAGGAAGGCATCGCCACGCTTGACCAGGTGATCGCGACCAGGGAGGATATCTTCCAGTACCTTATGAAACTGGGCGTCGACCCGGCGGTGGCTTTTGGGATAGCCGAGAAAGTCCGAAAGGGGAAAGCCCCTTCAGAAGAAGACCTGGCGATCATGAGGGAAGCGGGGACGCCCGAGTGGTACATCGGCTCGTGCCTCAAGATCAGCTACCTGTTTCCTAAGGCCCACGCCGCGGCATATGTCACGATGGCTTTCCGCATAGCGTACTTCAAAGTCCATCACCCGGAAGCGTTCGCGGCCGCCTATTTCACTTTCCACGGCTCCGCGCTCACCACGGACTTGATCCGGCAGAGCGAAGATGAATGGCGGAAGTTTATCGACCGGGTGAACGGGATGGCGGGGGCTAAGGCCAAAGAACAGAACCAGGCCTCGGCGCTGGAAGTGGCGCTGGACATGAAGAAGAGAGGGGTCAAGTTCGGCCTGCCTTCGTTGACCCGGTCGGAGGCCACCAAGTACGTGCTGGACGGAAAGACCCTGATTCCTCCCTTTGTCGCTATACCGGGGCTGGGCGCGCAAGCGGCCGCGGCCATAGTCGCCGCTCGCAAAGAAGGCGAGTTTACCTCGGTAGATGACTTCAGGAAGCGCACAAGGCTCGGCAAGAAGGTATGCGAAATCCTAAGAAGCGAGGGCGTGCTGGACGGACTGCCTGAAGGAGACCAGCTCTCGTTGTTTTGAGGATGTGCTTTGTTTCGGGCTTTCTCCGGTTTTCTTCAGCGCGGCCTGCCTGAACGCGCCATGCCTCCATATCTTACGATGACGGCGCGGATCAGAATTGAGTACACGGGTACCTCAATTACGGCAGCGGCGGCCCGCGAAGGGATAAGGGCTTTGTAGGGGAGGCCAAACAAAAGGTTCAAGAAGTACGGTGTGAGGCCGAGAGAGACCAAAAGGCTGCTCGCGCCGACACAGACCATGATGAGAGCGACAGAGGGATGCCTACGCTCCTCCCGACGAAGCATCCGGTACACTAAGCCCGGTATGCCGCCCATTAGCGCCGCGGTAAGCGTGAAATGGGGCATGTACGCGCCGCCCATAGGGCTCAAAGCGTAACCCACCAGGTCGGACACCGCGCCCGACGCCGCTCCGTACAGCGGGCCGGCGACAATGCCCACCAGTATGTTCGGCAGCGGGCCCAAACCGAGCCTGACGCCCTCCACGCCCGCGAAGGCCACCCTAATTGACGCGAACCTGGTGAGGACCACAGACAGAGCCGACATGATCGACGCTAGCGCCAATGATCTGAACGAACGCATGGACATCGCCCCCTCACACCCATAGTCCGGATGATATTCTAGTTTGCTCAAGGGGGCAAGGAACAATCTTCCACCTGACGTTGACCGTTTCTCTGTTGCGAAGCGTCATCTTACGGTGATAAGATCTTCACGAAAGATAGACAGGGCAACGCTTACTGCCCTGCTGTGATCGTGGATCGCGGTGAGTTTGAGCCAACACCGTGAAAGAGGGAGCCTGACCTCCTTCTGCGGCGTGTAAGCCGTGTAGTCAGCGGAAACACAAAAGCTTTTGGGGAGGCACCCACCTGCTTAAGCAGGTTCAACACCCTCCGGGTTCACGACATGGCGGGGTTTTTTGTGTGTCTTGAGCCCCAAAGCCGTCACACACCTGGAGCAATTACCTGCCGCCCCCAACCCTTCGTGACAATTCCCCTCATCTTCCCGGGACAATCGCCTTGCGCCGCAAGACTAGGCACCCTGGTTTTCAATGGTTGACGACTGCTGCGTCGAGAGCTATCAACCGGAGACAACCTCACCGCGCAGAATCATCCGGTCTTGATGACTTAGCTCAGGAGTCATCAGTACCTGACGACTGCTACACCGAGGGCTATCAACCAGATACGACTCCGCCTCAAGGAGTTATCAGATTTGGACGACCAGACCCAGGAATCATCAAATTGCTGACAACAAGCCTGAGGCCGTCGGGAATGGTCTTCACCATAGGTTTCTGTTGAAATACATGAGGTGTTTGTGCTAGACTATCCTAGCAGTGCCGAAGTGGTGGAACTGGCAGACACGCGGTGTTCAGGGCGCCGTAGGCGGACGCCTGTGTGGGTTCAAATCCCACCTTCGGCACCATTTTTATTTCGCTCACCAGTTACGGCCTCGTATCACTCCGTCTGTGCTCTCTAGGCGCTCGAAGTACATCTTCCGGTCTTCGTATGTCTTGAACGGGGTAGTCTTGATGATGTCCTCTCGGGTTTTGTCGTAGATACGGTCTACCTTCTCTCCTCGGTGGGGTTCATCATTACCGGCATTCTTTTCCCAAGTTCCAATTTCGTGAAGTTTTCCTCTGTGTACACTTCTATGCCGTGGGCAAGAAGAAGCTCGGCGAAGACGCCGTGACCTTGGACCAACCGTCCGGAATACGTGCCGTCGTATATCTGACCTAAGCCGCACGACGGGCTCCGGGCTTTCAATATGGCTTTAGAGCAGCCTGATTGCAGGCCTATGAAAAGGGCCTTCCAGGCACCTTCGATATATTGCCGCGTGACGTCGACACCGTCCGCAGTGACAACTTTGGCTCCACGCAACACAGATCGTATCGCGGGCATTCCACCGGCAGAGGTGAGTTCAGCAGAACCCAGAAACGCAACTTGCGAGGAATTAGAGGAACCATCAGACGCAAGTCGCCACGATCCGGCAAGCGCGACCCCCCCGGGACCCACTGGCACGATTTCCGCGGGCGTTCTGGGAACCGCAAGGCCGCCTAAGACCTCGGGGCACACGGGAATCCCCAGTCCTTCCTTCATCAAAGAAACCAGCCTTAAATCCCCTTTGGATTTGCCGTCATAGCGGCAGGGAAAGTTGCACAAGCACGCCGAAATGATGTACGTTTAAATCACCCCATCAGAATCCAGCCTGGTGTTCTGGAAAAAAGTCTCGGAGGTCAGATCAATGTTCTCATCGGGCAAACGCCTCTTCCTTGTCCGCGCGCTAATTTCCTTCCTCTTGACATGCGCGGCCCTACTGTCATTAGTTCCCGGAACCGCTTTGGCGGCGACGGCTCCACCCGAGATCAAGGCCGACAGCTATTTGGTAGCCGACCTTAACACGGGCCGGGTGCTTATGTCAAAGGACATTGATACGGCCTGCGTGCCTGCCAGCCTTACAAAGATCATGACCATGTACGTCCTGTTTGACGCCATCTCCAACGGGGAAGTGTCGTTGGACGACATGGTTCCGATATCAGAACTCGCATGGTCCACGGAAGGCTCGAAGATGTACGTATTAGTGGGTACAGAGGTGAAGCTGGAAGACTTGGTTAAGGGCGTGACCGTGATGTCCGGCAACGACGCTTGCGTCGCCATCGCCGAACACCTCGCGGGCAACGTCCAGAGCTTCGTGGACCGCATGAACGAGAAGGCGAGGTCACTGGGGCTAACCCAGACGCACTTCGTCGACCCGAACGGTTTGTCAGACGATAACCGGGTATCGGCCAACGACCTGCTTAAGCTCGTGACCTCCTATGCCAATGTCCATCCCGAGGCCATGCCTTACCACGCCATCAAAGAGTTCGCCTACACCGCTCCGGGTGAACGCCCGATGGCGCCGCAGTTCAACCGCAACAGGCTCCTCTGGTCGTACCCCGGTACATACGGCCTGAAGACGGGCTTCACCACCAAGGCCGGCTTCAACACGGTAGTTATGTGCGAGCGGGACGGCCTAAACCTTGTGGCCATCCTGTTGGGGTCAGCCCGCGGGAAATCGATCGATGACGGAGAGAGGGAGCGGACGGCGCTGGTCACTTCGATGCTGGACTGGGCCTACGCCAACTACTCCTACGTATGCAAAGCCGAACCGAACACCGTGGTCGGGAAGGCCCGGGTATGGAAAGGTAAGGGCAAGTGGGTTGAGGCGGTTACACCGTCCGGCCTGGGCGCCACGGTAGAGAAGGAACAGAAGGATCAGGTCAACTACACTGTTGAGCTCCGGTCAGACCTGGAAGCTCCGATAAAACGGGGCCAAAAAGTCGGCGAAGTGGTCTTCACGGTGGACGGCCAGGAAGTCGGACGTTCGGATCTGGTGGCAGGAGATGATGTCCCCAAGGGCAACATCTTCCGGGTTATCTGGGATGTCATAACCAGGGCCTTGGGGCGGGCGTTCTCAAAGACCTAACGAAAAGCAAGAACCTGGCTTGGGCGGAGCCGGTTTGGATTCCGACACGCTCACGAATCGCGACACCCCCAGGAAACGGCGGCCCGGCCGCAGAGTACTGGGGGTGTCCTGCTTGATATCCTTAACTACCAGCAACTACCAGCGGTACATTTGAGCCTTTTCTCTTGGGTCGAAGCCCAGAGCCAAAAGGTGCTCAACACAGTTTTCCTTGACGATCGCGAGACTTGAGCCCTCTTCTTTTACGACACTGATGGAGCAGTTAGCCACCGCTTCCGACGCCGGATTTACAACCTGTCCTTTAGCGTAGGCGAGGAGACTCCGAATGGTCCCGCCGTGCGCGACAATCGCGACCGCGCCCTCGGTCAACCCCTTGCGTCTCACCGATTCCCTGATGCGCTCAAACGCCGCCACAGCCCTCCGGTAGAAGTCCAAATAGGATTCGCCGCCGGGACGGGGCGCGTTTAAGGGATCCCGTTTAAGTTCCTTGTACACCTCAGGCCAGATTTTCTCCGCTTCCGCGAGGGTCTTTCCCTGGAGAACGCCGCAGTTGATTTCCCTTAGCCCTTCCTCAGGATTTACTACCGCTGCCCGTTTGTTCTCTTGCCCGGCAAGGATTATCCGGGCCGTTTCCATTGCGCGACACAGATCGCTGGAATAGATTTCGTCAAACTCGACTTGAGATAGGGCACGCGCGGCCAGCTCGGCTTGCTTGCGTCCGGTATCAGAAAGCGGCACGTCTAGATGTCCCTGCAGTATCCCCGACTGGTTCGCTTCAGTTTCTCCGTGCCTGATCAAGTAGTAAGTAGTCACATGTTCCCCTCCCCGGACGAGTATACACCAAAAGGGATTTGGACGGGCTTGTGGCGAATACCAGCATAATCACACTGGGAGGGCTCGACTATGACTAACGAACTCACCGGAACCATAGGATACATAGACTTGGGCACCAGGGAGATCCGAAAAGAGACCATTGATTCCCTGACCTACCGCCTGTATTTCGGAGGCACCGGTCTGATTGCCAGGGAACTCCTGCGGCTGACGAAACCGGGGATAGATCCCCTGGGGCCAGACAATGTGCTGGTCATAGCCGCCGGCCCGCTTACCGGGGCGCCCGTGCCGGGAACGGGCAGGAGCGCGGCGGGAGCTATATCTCCCCTTACGGGAGGTTTTGGCGTAGGCGAGGGAGGGGGCTTCTTCGGTCCTGAGCTCCGCAGAGCGGGATTCGATGCCCTCGTGATAACCTCAGCTTCCGATACCCCTGTGTACCTGTGGATCCACGACGGGGAGATAGAGATAAGGGACGCTTCGGCTATCTGGGGAAAAACCACCGGCGAAGCCCAGGACATCATACGTGCGGAACTCGGCGACAACTTGATCAGGACCTGCCAGTGCGGCCCCGCGGGAGAACGGCTCGTCAGGTTCGCGGGCATCGCCAATGACGTTACCCACTACATCGGGCGAAGCGGCATCGGAGCCGTGATGGGTTCGAAGCGGCTGCGTGCCGTTGCCGCCAGAGGTCGCCAACCGGTATTCCTGGCCGACAAAGATAAGGTACGTGAGCTTGGTTCCTGGTTTATGCGGAACTGGAAGGACCTTTCGTGGGGGCTCCACGAGTTTGGAACCACCGGAGGGGTCATGAACAAGCAGGTGGCGGGCGGTCTCCCCACCAAGAACTTCTCGCAAGGCCTCTTCGAAGGATACCAAGGGATTACCGGGCAGACCATGAACGAGACGGTCCTGATCGATCGCGACTCCTGCTTCGGATGCCCCATCCGGTGCAAGCGCGTGGTCGAAGTCAAGGAACCTTTCACAGTCGATCCCAGGTACGGCGGTCCCGAGTATGAGACTTTGGGGTCTTTCGGCTCAACTTGCGGTATCGGGGACGTGCGGTACGTATGCAAGGCCAACGAAATCTGCAACGCCTACGGGCTTGACACCATTTCCGCGGGCGTAACCATAGCATTTGCCATGGAATGCTTCGAAAAAGGGATATTGACCCCGGAAGATACGGATGGCCTCGACCTCAGGTTTGGGAACGGCGAAGCCATGCTGGAGGTCCTGCAAAAGATCGTGCGCCGCGAAGGGATCGGTGACCTCTTGGCGGAGGGATCGGTAAGGGCCGCCGAAAAGATCGGCAAAGGGGCCATCTCTTTGGCGATGCACAGCAGGAAGCAAGAGATCCCCATGCACGACCCCCGGCAAGAATGGGGATTGGGTCTGGGCTACGCCTTATCCATAACCGGCGCGGACCACCAGCACAACATGCATGACATCATCTACGCCAAAGAAGGAAAAGGCGCGGATGACGCCAGGGCGATGGGAGTAGGCGCGGTACCTTTGCCTCCTCTCGATCTTTCTCTGGAGAAAGTCACCCTGCTTAGGACCATAACCAAGTTCCGCCACTTCTGCGATTGCGCGGTAATATGCACTTTCATGCCGTGGACCATCTTCCAGGTGGTTGACCTGGTGACAGCCGTGACAGGCTGGAAAACCGGCACCGCCGAGATCATGGCGATAGCTGAAAGGGCATACACTCTCGCGAGAATCATAAATCTCCGAGAAGGCATGACTCCCGAAGACGAGACAATTCCCGACAGGTTCTTTGAAGCGCTTCCGGAAGGCCCCCTTTCAACGTCCAGGATACCCAGGGAGGAATGGGAACGAGCCAAGCTGGCGTACTACCGTCAGTCAGGATGGACCGATCGGGGCGTCCCGACTGAAGACACCCTGGCCAGGCTAGGTATATCCTGGGCCGGAAAGCACCTGCCAAAGGTCGACTGAAGACGGTCTAGCAAAAGGACTCACGCATAGGAGAACCGGAGGTCTTATTGTGTCCGCACAAGACAAGGCGCGGGTCGGTACAGCTTTTGATCCCAAGGTAACCAGCCGTAACAAATGGGCTTTTATATCCGATGGGGCCTGCTTCAACATCGGCCAGGCGTTTCTCGAGAGCAACACTGTCCTTCCTACATTTGTGAGAACCCTCACGAGTTCGCCGCTGCTTATTGGCATGGTGAGCTCCATCCGGAGCTTTGGGTACCTGATGCCGCAGATTTTCGTGGCAGGGTTCATAGAAAACCGCCCGCTGAAGAAACCCTTCATGATGAAGGCAGGGTATGTAATGCGGGTGGGCGGAATAGCCCTGGCTCTCTCCGCGCTTATAGCCAAGAATAATCCCGGCCTGGCACTGGCAGTTTTCTACTTGGCTCTGGTTGTGTTCGCCTTCGGCGACGGCTTTAGCGGGCTTCCGTGGATGGATATTGTGGCAAAGACCATCCCTCCGGACAGGAGAGGCCGCCTCTTCGGCAGCATGCAGGCGCTGGGAGGGTTAGGGGCGTTCCTCGCCGGGTTCCTTATACAAAAGCTCCTTAACGATAACGGCAACTACCCAGCCAACTACTTTACCGTAATGGCACTGGGAGCCTTCTTCATGTGCTGCTCCCTGATGGCGATGCACTTCATCGTGGAACCGGGCGGGCCTGTCCCCGGAAAGTACTGCTCGCTGAAAACTTATTTAAGGAGGCTTCCTTCGGCCTGGGCGGACAACCCGTTGTTCCGACAGCTGATGGTAACCAGGCTTCTGACAGGCTCCTTCTACTTATGCCTGCCGTTTTTCGCCATCCACGCGCAGACGGACCTTTTGTTTCCTGCCAGCGTCGTGGGATTGTTTGTGTCGGCTCAGATGGTCGGGACGGTTGTGGGAGGACCCGTGTGGGGGTACCTGGGAGACCGGCACGGTCCCTACTGGGTGATCCGAATAGTCGCCCTGATGACAACAGCGACTCCGTTCCTGGCTTTGGGGTCCCGTCTGGCCAACGCGCTAGGCATCCCGGCGCTGGCCTACGCACTCTACTTCATCCTGTACTTCTGCATAGGAGGCTTTTTTGGAGGCACGTGGATAGGCTTCTCCAACTACGTGTTCGACATCTCAGTAGAAGGAAACAGGGCGACCTTAATAGGCCTCTACAACAGCATCGGGGCCCCCTTGACGCTGCTCACCATGGTGGGCGGGTGGATCCTTCAAGCAACCAACTACCGCACCTTGTTTGGCATAGTCGCCGCCATTGAGGTTGTGGCCTGCATAGTCGCGTTTAGGCTCCCTGACTCAAGAGAAGTGTCACCTGCCCCTCCATCGCATACGCTGTAGGTGGAGGGAGGGGTCCCTTTGTCCCGCAACCAGACTTACTGGGGATTGGCCTTGGGAGGCGGTGGGTTCCTGGGCTTCGCCCACATTGGAGTCTTGATGGCCCTACGCCTCTACGGTCTAACCCCTTCGCTAATCGCGGGAACAAGCGCAGGCGGCGCTGTCGTCGGGCTCTTGGCCGCCGGAGTGAATATC
>ENA-UPSB01000236-UPSB01000236.1-bioreactor-metagenome-genome-assembly--contig:-NODE-236-length-99252-cov-481.106546_pt1 | contig 99252 bp, 75 predicted proteins | sample MGYA00238182_ERZ773286 | MGnify/ENA primary metagenome ERZ773286 (study PRJEB29026, sample SAMN07631240) | bioreactor metagenome | isolation source: Switchgrass digestor | place: USA: Dartmouth... | reverse complement strand
TACCACATCGAGAAGGTAACTTGCTTTTTTATTCCTACATAAACTTTACACTATGCAGGTTTTTTGGGAGATACCTGATGCAGCCTGTCGATTATATGGGCGGACAGGCGCAACGCGTCATTCACGCGCAGCGGACCACAGGCTTACACTGTATCAGGAACGTTTTTTCAGATGGGGTCCCCATGGATCATACATTGAAGCTTCTCTTGGTCATGGTCGCATCCGGCCTTCTGGGCGGAGTGGTAAACTTCATATATAGCTATTCCAATGGAAGAAAAAAGATGGTGCAGTTCGTTGATCTATTGAAATCGATGATCACCGGTGTGGCGGCTGCCCTGCTGATTCCCATCTTCCTGAATACCATATCCAGCAACATCGTCAAGGAATCGGAAACCGATGATGGCAAACTGCTGGTTTTCGCAGGTTTCTGCGTCATCGCCGCCGTCTCATCAAAAGCCTTTATCAAAGCCATTTCCGGCAGAGTCCTGGAACGGGTTAACAGGATCGAGGAGGATGTACAGGCCGTCAAGTCGGAAGTAAAACCGATGGTCCTCAAGCATTCCGAATTTGATGAGGCCAAAAGGCGTAAGGAAAAGGCTGACGGCAGAAACAGCCCTGTTCAGGCAAACAGCGCAGGGGAAACCGTTCCGGATGAAACCAAAAGCATAAAGGTGCTGGAGAAGCTGGCTGACAGCGATTACGCCTTCCGCTCCATCGAAGGGCTTGCCAGCGATGTCAACATGGAGCCCGAACAAGTTCAGGAATGCCTGGAGCATTGCGTCTCCAGCGGCCTGGCCGGACAGATAGAGAACAGCCTGGGTGTCCGTTTTTATATCACGGAGGACGGGCAGAGCCATCTGCTCAGCTATAACGGACAAAACAAAGAAGAACCGGAAGACGCGCAACCGGCTCAACAGGAGTATCCTCAGGAATAGGCTTATTCAGCTGCCATCAGGGCTTCCGCGAAGTCCTGCGGGATGAAGGGCTGCAGATCATCCATCTGCTCACCCACGCCTACAAATTTCACGGGAACGTTGAGCTCGTTCTTGATGGACAGGATGATACCGCCCTTGGCCGTACCGTCCAGCTTGGTCAGGATTAACCCGGTCAGCTGCGAGACTTCCGAGAAGGTCTTGGCCTGGGAGACCGCGTTCTGTCCGGTGGTGGCATCCAGCACCAGCAGCGTCTCCACGGCAGCCCCCGGAAGTTCCCTGTTGATGATGCGGAACAGCTTTTTCAGCTCTTCCATCAGGTTCTTCTTGGTGTGGAGCCGTCCGGCGGTATCGCAGATCAGCACGTCCACCTTCCTGGACTTGGCCGACTGAATGGCATCAAAGACCACGGCCGATGGATCTGCGCCCTCAGAATGCTTGACGATATCTACGCCGGCGCGTTTTGTCCATATCTCCAGCTGGTCGATGGCTGCAGCCCGGAAGGTATCGGCCGCCGCAACCAGCACCTGTTTGCCCTGGGATTTCAGCAGGTAAGCCAGCTTTCCGATGGACGTGGTCTTGCCGACGCCGTTGACGCCGATAATCACAATGACCGACGGCGTTGTGGAAAGGTTCAGGCCGCTCTGCTCATCGCTCAGTCTCTCGGCAATAATGCGCTTGATGGCCTGACGCACCCCTTCAGCGGTGGTGATCTTTTCCTTTTTGACCATATCCCTGAGCTGATCGATGATGGCCACCGAGGTTTCAACCCCAACATCGGCGGTGATCAGGTTCTCCTCCAGTTCCTCAAAGAGCTCCTCGTCCACCTTGCCGAAGGATACCAGCACCTGGTCGATCTTCTGCGCAATGGATTCTCTCGTTTTTTTCAGGCCGTTCTTCAATTTATCAAATACGCCCATGGTTGTCCTCCTGCGATTGTAATCTCGGGTAAGCGCATGGCTTCCCATTTACCCGGCGTTCCGCTCAAGGCTCTTGTCCAGCTTCATGGATACCACCTTGGACACCCCGTGCTCCTGCATGGTAACGCCATACAGGGTATCGGCTGCTTCCATGGTGCCCTTGCGGTGGGTGATCACGATGAACTGGGCCTTGTCGGTATAGCGACGGATATATTCTGCAAATTTATAGACATTGGCGTCGTCAAGCGATGCCTCAATCTCGTCCAGTATGTAGAAGGGAGCCGGCCGCATCCGCAGTATGCCGAATATCAGCGCGATGGCCACCATCGCACGCTCCCCGCCGGAGAGCAGCATCATGTTCTGGAGTTTCTTTCCCGGCGGCTGGACAATGATGTCGATGTCGCTCTCAAGCACATTTTGCTCGTCAGCCAGCCGCACCTCGGCATGACCTCCCTCGAACAGTTCCTTGAACACCAGGTTGAAATTGCGGTTGATCAGCGCAAACTGCTCGACAAACTGTTTTTTCATCACCTGGGTGATCTCGTGGATGACCTTGTTGAGCTTTTCCTCGGATTTCACCAGATCATCCCGCTGGGTTTTCATGAAACCATAGCGTTCCCTGGTTTTGGCGTAATCCTCTATGGCCGCCACATTCACAGGGCCCAGATCCCGGATCTCGGCCTTCAGTTCACCAATTCGGGTCTGGGTGGCCCGGACATTGGTGATCTCCTGCCTGAAGGGTTCCGCGTTGCCGTAGGTCAGGCCGTATTCATCCCATAACCTGTTCTGGATGGTTTCCAGCTCGGCCTCCATCTTGGCCTTCCTGGCTTCCAGCCTTCCCAGCTCTTCCTGCAGGCTCATGATGGTGTTATTATGGCCGGTTACGGCATCCAGCATGCCTGCCAGCTCTTCCTCCAGCACCCGCATCTCTTCGGCAAGGCTTTCGGCCTTAAGTTCCAGGCCGGTTTTTTCTTCGTTCAGGCTGCGGATTTTCTCCCGGAGGCCTTCAATGGCAGCCCGGAACTCTTCAATGCGCTGCAGGTTGTGCCTGCGGTCGGCTTCGCGCTTTTCCAGGCTTCCCGAGAGGCTGGCCTGCTCCTCCTTTATCTGGGCAAGCTGTTCTTTCATGTTCTGGATGCTCTCGGCTATGGAATTGACCGAAACCCGGTAATCGTTGATGTCCGCATGCAGCGCATCCCGTTTTGCCTGCTCGTCCTTGTTCTTTATCTGATGAGACTTGATAAGCTCCTTCAGGGCCTGGATCTCATCCTCTATCCTGCGGGCGTTCTCGGTCTCCTGGGCGCTTTCGTTCATGACCTTCTGAATATTCCGGTCAATCTCCTCTTCCTGCTGCCTCAGCAGCTCCACCCTGGCCGACAGGCGCTTGATGTTTTCAAGGATCCTGGCCACATGGCTCTCGTCCCTGAGCCTGACCAGTTCCAGATCGGAAAGCGCTTTCCGGCTTGCTTCCAGCTCTTCGGCGTTCTGCCTGCTTTCCTGTTCAGCGGCACTGATCGTCTCTTCCAGTTCCTTCTGGCGTTTGACCGCCTCCCTGATCTTGTCCTCCAGTTCCCTGATCACCCTGTGCCGGCTGATCAGGCTGGACAGCTTGGAGGACTGGCTTCCGCCCGTGATGGAACCGCCGGCGTTCAATAGTTCCCCCTCTCTGGTCACGATGCGGAAGGCATAGCTGAACCGGCGCGCCATCTGGATGGCTGAATCCATGTTGTCCACAATCACTGTCCTGCCAAGGAGATTCAGGATGATGCCCTTGAACCGGCCGTCGCAGGAGACCATGTCGGAGGCGATGCCCTCAAAACCCGGCATGCTGCGGACCTGGCTTAAGATTTCAGGTTCCAGGGTTCTGGGTTTGACGGAAGAGACGGGCAGGAAGGTGGCCCGCCCCAGGTTATGGCGTTTGAGATATTCAATGGCCCGCTTGGCCGCGTATTCATCATCGGTGATGATGTTCTGGAGAGCGCCGCCGAGGCAGACCTCGATAGCCACCTCGTAAGCTTCACGGACGGTGATCAGCTGGGCCAGCGCTCCGTGGATACCCCTTCCGAATTCCTTATCGTCATGGCAGGCCTTCATGACAGCTTTGACGCTGTGGCTGTAGCCTTCCATGGTGGCTTCCATGTCCAGCAGCACCTTGCGCCTTGATTCCAGGCTGTGAAGGTCGCGCCTTACCGTGTCGCAGGTATTCCGCAGGGACTCCAGCCTGCCCATGATCTGGTTTTTCTGCGCTTCCAGGCGATCTGCCGTTTCCCTCGCGGCAGCGATCGCCTCCCGGGTCTTGCGCAAAGAGGCTTCCAGGTCCTCTTTCGTCATCTGCTCCCGGTCCTTTTCCAGGATGGCCTGGCGAATATCCTCCGCAAGCCTGTTCTTCAGCTGCCGGTAGTTTTCCAGGTCGTTCCTCAGGTTGTTGGCCCGGATCCTGGAATCGGACAGCTGATCCTGCTTGTCCATCACGGTTTGCTTGGCCTCTTCAATGATCCGCTCGCTCTCATCCAGTTGGGTCATGATGGCGGCAAGCTGCTGCTCGGCCTCTGCCAACAGGTTTGCAAACCGTTCCGAGTCTTTGGTCAGCTGCTGGAGCCTTTTTTCCTTGCGCTCGGCCTCGGCTTCCAGGGCGGCCATCCTTCCCTGGAAGTTCCGAATATCCTCGCCATAGCCTTCATTGCTGGAATGGAGGTGGTTGATCTTCTCTTCATAAACCCGGATATTGCTTTCGTTCTTTTCGATCCCGGTTTCCAGGCTATGGATGGACTGGCGCACGCTCTCGGCCTCTTGTTTGAGCCTTTCCAGCCGCTCGTTCTTGCTCCTGTTGCTGTTGCGTATATTCTCTATCCTTCTGTTTTCTTCATCGATCTGTTCCTTCAGCCCGTCGGCCTGGCCATCCACTTCTTCAATCCGTTTTTTCAGCTTGTCAATGGTGTCCAGGAAAAGGCTGACTTCAATACCCTTCAGTTCGTTGCTGAGGTCGATGAATTTCCTGGCTTTCTCGGCCTGCTGGGCCAGCGGTTCCAATTGTGCCTCCAGCTCAGCGATGATGTCATTGATGCGAAGAAGGTTCTGCCGGGTGCTCTCCAGCTTCCGCTCGGCTTCCCTTTTCCGGGCCTTGTACTTGGTGATGCCGGCCGCTTCCTCGAAAACCTGCCTTCTTTCCTCGGAACGAGCGCTTAATATCTCGTCGATGCGGCCCTGCCCGATGATGGAATAGCCCTCCCGGCCCACACCGGTGTTCATGAAGAGCTCGGTAATGTCCTTCAGCCGACAGGGTGTTTTATTGATGGCATATTCACTTTCCCCCGACCTGTACATCCTCCGGGTAATGGTTACCTCGGAAAAATCGATGGGAAGGGTCCTGTCGCTGTTGTCGATGACCAGTGACACCGACGCAAACCCCACAGGCTTCCGGTGCTGTGTTCCGGAAAAAATGACATCTTCCATGCGGCTTCCGCGCAGGGTTTTCGCGCTTTGCTCCCCGAGAACCCAGCGCACGGCATCGGCGATATTGCTCTTTCCGCTGCCGTTGGGACCCACGACCGAAGTCAGTCCGGAGTTGAAAATCAGCACAATTTTATCGGCAAAAGATTTAAAGCCCTGTATTTCAAGGGATTTCAGATACAAACCGTACACCTCTGAGCATAGAGATTAAAAAAGATCTACATCATTGTATCACAGAAAGGTTATTTAAAAAATAGCTCGATAATCCCATAGCTGTCTACGGGTTTATAGGCGCAAATCCTCCTGTTCGCCCTGGACTGGATTTCCTTGAAGGCCTTGTTCAGATCAAACCCGATTTCCTGGTTCGGGCTTATCTTGACGGCAATCGAATCGTGGCCCTCCCTGGCTTTCCTGGACGCATAGGAGACAAATGCGTCATACCCGATGGCGATGAGATCGTTATAGACATAATAGTTATGCTCTGTGGAGACGCAGACAGGATAACTGGTTCTGTCCCACCGGTGATCCCTGCCGATATCCTCATCGGGCAGGTTGAAATAGGTATGGATCAGCTTGTTGCTCCCGTCTTTCATGATTGGATCATCCCATGTGGCATCGAGATGATAATATTTCCCTTCGATTTTAACGATGTTCCAGGCATGGCTCTGATATGTGCCCGTAAAGCTGTTCAGCGCCTGGCCGGTCACCAGCAGGCATTCCACCCCGGCCCGGTCAAGCAGCAGCTTTATCGCCTTGGCATAACCTTCGCAGACCGCCTTTCCAAGGCACAGGACGCCATAGGCAGAGTTGGCTTCGGGAGATCTAGACGGGGTCGGATCATAGGTGCAATGATTGACGATATAGTCATGGATGACAAGCTCCTTCTGAAAATCGGTCATGCCGGGCCGGATCAATTCCCTCAGCAGGGCTTCGGCCCTCTCCTCCAGAAGCCGCCTGTGTTTTTTCACGATCTCGATATCCAGGCTGTAATCGAATGTGAGCAGGCCGTCGCTCCGGTAAATCAGGCCTGTATTGTAAAGAATCTCGGGCGTGTCGTTGAGCACATCCTGCCAGACGGCGAAGACCTCCTCCGGGGTATCGGAAGCGGTATTGACGGGAAGCATGATGGATTCGGACACCGACAGAAGCGCATCGCGGATCAGCTCATAGACGACCTCCCGGTCGGAGGGTCGATACGCATAACCGGGAAGGCGCATGCCGGTTCCTGATGCAGGATCGCTGAGAATAAAACCATATTTTGCTGCCGTTATGGCACTGATATACCCTTTCCCTATCAAATCCTCCATCAGATGACGTCTGTCGGGAAGCCTTGCCTGAAGCGCGGCATAAAGGATACCCACCGCGTCATCCTTTATCAGGACCTTTTTGCTGAGGATGGTAACAGCCCTTTCGTCCAGCCCGCTGATCTCACCCAGGAACGCCATCGGGCGAAGAAGGACTTCCGGGGAATCGGTGCCATAGCCCATATTCCTGAGGATCATGGCGGCAAAAGTGTCGCTGTCCATCCATGCCCTGGGACTCAGGGTGCCCGGGGATGTGCCTGCCGCCATGCCTGTTTTGACGGCATAGGCTATATATGGACGCGCAGAGGGCGCGATGAGATGGCTGTCGGAATACCGGGAGAGGATTCCGTCCACCTCGCTTTGGGTTAGCGCATGGACTTCATCCTTCTTCCCGAACAATTTGACAAGGGCCACAACAGCCGCCTGCCTCTGGAGCTTAGCCCCCGGCTTCGCATCAAAAGGCTCGGTATACCAACCGTCGATGATGCCCAGGGCATGGAGCAGGGCGGCTTCAGCCTCATATCGGGCGGCGGACACCGGCACTATAGCAAAAGAGGATATGAAAACCAGGAAAACCAGAAGGATAATGATGAACTTTTCCGGTTTTTTCATCATATTCTCCCTTACTTCGATCTAGCTTCATTATAGTGCCTGTCCGCCCAAAACGACAATAAAATTCTGTTACATTTTCTCAATGACAGCAATAAAGGCGTTTTGCGCCAGGATTTCGAGGCGGGATCACACCGGGGAATCCTGGCCCCTGTCCTTCAGCCTGACATAATCCTGGCGTTTCTTGATGTTTTTGTACGCCGGGCGGATGATCCTGCCGCCGTTGAGATGTTCCTCGATAATATGGGCACACCAGCCCACCACACGGGCTATCGCGAAGATCGGCGTATTCATTTCCACAGGTATGTCCAGCATGTTATAGACAAAACCGGAATAAAAGTCGATATTGGCACACATGGGTTTATCGGATTTCTTGATTTCCCTGAATACCTCGGGAGCCAGTCTTTCGACCCGCTTATGCAGTTCAAACTCTTCCATTCTGCCTTTCTGGCAGGCAAGCTGTTCAGCCTGCTCACGCAGCAGGATGCATCGCGGATCCGACAGGGTATACACCGCATGGCCCATACCGTAGATCAGACCGGAACGGTCGAAGGCTTCCTTTCTGACGATTTTGGCCAGGTAATCACGGATCTGGGCATCGCTCCCCCAATCCTTGACCTCACGCTTAAGATCCTCCATCATGCCGATGACCTTGCTGTTGGCGCCGCCATGCTTGGGCCCCTTAAGGCTTCCGATGGCTGCCGCCAGCGAAGAGTAGATGTCGGTTCCAGAGGATGAAACAACATGGGCCGCAAAGGTGGAGTTGTTACCGCCGCCGTGCTCGGCATGCAGCACGAGGGCCAGGTCAAGAACCTTTGCCTCCAGCGGCGTATACTCGCCCGATGCCCTCAGCAGCATCAGCAGGTTTTCGGCCGTGCTCAGTTCCGGCCTGGGCTTATGTATCACAAGGCTCTTCCCGTCGAGGTAATGGGCCTTGGCCTGATAGCTGTATGCAGCCATCAACGGGAACTTGGCGATCAGGTTCACGCTCTGCTTCAGCAGGTTCTTCACGCTGGTATCATCCGGATTGTCGTCATAGGAGTACCAGATCAGCACCAGCCGGGCCAACTGGTTCATCAGATCACGGCTGGGTACATTGAGGATGTTGGATCGCACAAAGTCCTCGGGGATGCTCCTGTACGCTGCCAGCACGCTCCTGAACTGCTCCAGTTCCCTCTCCGTGGGCAGATCGCCATGGAGAAGAAGATAGGCGCATTCCTCAAAGCCAAACCGGTCTTCGGACAAAAAGCCTTCAACCAGGTCGTAGATGTCGATGCCCCGGTAAATGAGCCGGCCTTCCACCGGAATTTTCTCATTTTCGTCTATCACGTAGGCATGGACCTCACCGATCTCGGTGAGCCCGACCAGCACACCCGAACCGTCTTCATTCCTCAGACCTCTCTTGACGTTGTATTTGCTGTAAACGCCAGGCATAAACCTGCATTTGATTTCGGCCGCTTCCCCCCAGATGTCAAAATAGTTGTCCAGTTCAGCCTGGGTTATCTCCTTAAGCATGAAAGCAACCTCCTTGTGAGATAGCTGTTGTCGCCATATTCGATTTTTACTATTGTATAAAAATAATACGCATGCGTCAAGAGATTTTGCAATTATCATCATGCGATATTGCAAAAATCCTTGTGCCTGCATTTTTCGAACCCGTCCACAAAAACCAACAACGCATCTGGTGGTCTGCATAAAGCCGCCCAGACAGACTGTTCCATTTTTCACAAGTTGGGAGATTGCATGTCCATACTTGCAATTCCGTGAATAATATTACGGTGAGGCCTGCATAAAAATATAGGACAACGAAACCCGCCGCTTCTGGCGCCCCAACAACCTATAATGGCGAAATTGGACATAAAATCTCATGAGAAAGATCTTGACATGCGGTTAACGATATGAAAAAAGACCCGCGTGCGATACTGCTGCGCGGGCCATGGCAAAGCAAACATGACAAGAAAGAGATGATGGGCTTAGTATTCCCTGCTCTTGGTGTATTGGGAAGCGGGTTTTTCCATGTCAACTTTTTTCCCGCCCTTGAGCACCACCGAGTCGTAAGTGGTATCCACGATCATCCACCGATCCTCGTCGGCCAGGTAGACCTCGTTCCAGGCATGGTAGCCTTTCACGTTTGTGGAGTACCCCTTGATCAGCTTGCAGGGTATGCCCTGGCTTCTCAGCATGGCGGCAAAGACAGCGGAATAATCGTACCAAATCCCCTTGCCATCGCGGAGAATCTCATCGATGTTCGGTACATAGGTGGTCGGGATGTTGTTGATCTTGTCATAATCATAGCTGAGATTTTCAACCACAAAGCGGTAAATGGCACCGATCTTTTCCCTGTCGGTCTTAAGTCCGGCAGTAAGCTCCTTTGCCTTCTTGATGGTTTCCATATCCTGATTCCAGTTCACCGTCTGAATGGAAGCCAGAAAGACCTTCAGCGGGTTGTCCATCTCTGCCTTGATGTTCTGGGACCTGACCGCCCGGTACTTGGTTCCCTGGATATTTTCAAAGATAACGACCTGGTAACTGCCGTTTCCGAGCTGGAGAGGGAAATACTCAAAAGAGTTCCGCCCAAACAGATCATAGTCATAGGTGTCTTCACTCTTCTGGACGCGGGTCTTGGTTCTCTTTTCGGCCGCAGGCGCATAGCGGGCACCCACAGAGCCGTCTGGAACCCTGGTATTGTCAAACTCGCTGTTAACCTGGGCTATCGGGCTGCCGATCAGTGAAGCGCCAACAATCAGCGCTATCAGCACTTTCAGCATAGGACCCCCCTCACTTAATCAAGCAAAAAACATATCCGTTTTCTGTTTTTTTACCAACTTCCGAACCAAAACAAACACATTGATGAACGCCCGGAAATTTCATCCATTCCCGGTAAAAGCAAAAGCTCGGCTTCCGCAGGCCGGTTTCTTCTCTTTAAAACCTTCCCTTTATTTCCCAGTCGCCCGCATGTCCTGCCAAGCCGCATGGCACATGGTTCACAGTCAGCTGAAGTAATCGACGATGGCTTTCTGGCAGGACTGCTTGCAGATGATGAACAGGGTATCCCTCTCCCTAAGCACGGTTTGTCCGTTGGGAACAATGGTCTCATTGCCCCGGATAACCGACATGATCATGGCTTCCTTCGGAAGCTTCATGTCCATGATCTTTCTGTCGCAGGCCTGGGACTTCTTCGAAACAACAACTTCGCTGAGCATGAGATCGCCCTGTTTCAGTTTTGCCAGCGTTTTTACCGCGGAAAAGTCGATCTCTTTTTCTATCATCTCGGCGATGATGGAAGTGCTGGAAACCGAAATATCCACGCCCAGCTTTTCAAACACGGCAATGTTCTTGGGATTATTGACCCTGGCAATGGTTCTGCGGACATGGAAATTGCGTTTGGCCAACTGGCAGGCTATCAGGTTGTCCTGGTCCTGTCCCGTTACCGCAATAAACACATCGGCATGCTGGGCCCCGGCTTCCGAAAGCAGGTTGATGTCGGTTCCGTCGCCGTGCACCACGGCCACCTCCAGGTCCGAGGCCAGCTTGCTGCAATACTCCTGGTTCTTCTCGATAACCGTAATCTTATGTTTGTTGGGCAGCAGGGTTTTCACAAGGTAGTATCCCACCTTGCCTGCGCCGATAATGAATACGTTCATGGCAACATCCTTACAAGGCTGCTTTTATTGTATTAATCCACTTTTCCCGCAATGACAAGCTTGCTGCCCTTTTCCACCACCGTATAGGGATGGGCAAAGGTGAACCGGCCATCCTTGATGATGCCGAAGATGAACCGGTCATCCTTCCGCCTGATATCGATGATCTGGCTTCCCACCAGTTCCGGATCCACATCCTCCACGGTGAAGGAAATCGTGTTTGATCCTATGGTACAGGTGGTTTCAAAAGGCTTACCAGTCAGGAAAGCCGCAATGGTCTCAACGGTCAGGTTGGTGGGGCATATGGTTTCCAGCCCGAACTGGTGGAAGATATCCTCCCGTGCCGGATTGTAAATCCTGGCCACCACGCGGGGGATGCCGCAGATATCCTTGGCTACCTGGCTGACCATGATGTTCATGTTGTCATCCGGGGTTACTGCGGCCAGGGCATCCGCCTGGTCAATACCGGCTTTCTTGAGGATGTCCTGGTCAATGGGAACACCCACCACCCTGAGTCCCCCAAAATCGTCGTCCAGCTTCTCAAAAGCGGATTCATCGCTGTCGATGACGGCCACATCATGGCCTTCGCGGGAAAGTTTGCTGGCAAGGCCGGATCCGACCTTGCCGCACCCTGCGATGATGATATACATGGTTCTTCCACCCCGTTGTTATCCAAGCAGCTTGTCAAGGCGTGATTTGATCTCGATCAGGAAATCCCTGGTGTTTACTTTCTTGATCTGAGGCAGGCTGGACAGGGCTGCAAGGTCTCCGGTCATCACGCCTTCCTCTATGGTCATCTTGGTCGCCTGCTCAAGCTTATCGGCAAAATCAACCAGATCCTGGAGCCCGTCAAGCTCGCCCCTCTTCCTCAGGGCACCGGTCCAGGCGAACAGGGTCGCCACCGAGTTGGTGGAGGTTTCCTCACCCTTGAGATGCTTGTAGTAATGGCGCTGTACTGTGCCATGGGCCGCTTCATACTCATAGTATCCTTCCGGCGATACCAGTACCGATGTCATCATGGCCAGGCTTCCGAATGCGGTGGCCACCATGTCGGACATCACATCGCCGTCATAGTTCTTGCAGGCCCAAATGAAACCGCCCTCGGAGCGTACCACGCGGGCTACCGCGTCATCGATGAGGGTATAGAAGTAGGTGATGCCCGCTTCCTCAAAGGGCTTGCGGTATGTAGTATCGTAGAGTTCCTGGAAAATATCCTTGAAACGGTGATCATATTTCTTCGAAATGGTGTCCTTGGTAGCAAACCAGAGGTCCATCTTCTGGTCCAGGGCATATCTGAAGCAGGCATGGGCAAAGCTATCTATCGATGCCTCGGTGTTGTGCATGCCCATAAGCACCCCGGGTCCGTCAAAATCATGGATGTCCTGGCGCGTCACATTGCCGTCCCGGTCGGTAAAGACCAGCTCGGCCTTGCCGGGCCTGTCTATCTGCATCTCGGTGTTTTTATAGATATCCCCGTAGGCATGGCGGGCGATAACAATGGGCTTCTTCCAGGTCTTCACGAAAGGCTCAATGCCTTTTACCAGGATGGGTGCCCGGAAAACGGTGCCGTCCAGGATTGCCCGGATGGTGCCGTTGGGGCTCTTCCACATCTGCTTCAGGTTGTATTCCTTGACCCTTTCCGCATTGGGGGTAATGGTGGCGCACTTGACGGCAACACCGTATTTCTTGGTGGCCAGAGCCGATTCCACCGTCACCTGGTCATCGGTCTCGTCCCGATACTTCAGTCCGAGATCGTAGTATTCGGTCTTCAGATCCACATAGGGCTCAATGAGAATTTCCTTTATCCAGGCCCAGATAACCCGGGTCATCTCATCCCCGTCCATCTCAACCAGCGGGGTTTTCATCAAGATCTTAGCCATTGTTTAACCTCCAATCAGAACTGCTTTTTTATCCAGGGGAGCTTTCCGCCTGTTTTGAGGATTTCGGCATCCAGCTTCGAAAGAGTATGCTCTAGCTCGATAACCGCTCCGGTGGTTTTGTTGGTCAGCTTGCATGGACCGAGGAGATCGCCGATGGCGATTTCCAGGTCATCCCCCTCGGATATCCTGTCGTAATCCTCAGGATTTTTGAAGGTCAGCGGTACAATACCGAAGTTGATCAGGTTGGCCAGATGGATCCTGGCGAAGGACTTGACCACAACAGCCTTCACGCCGAGGTACTTGGGCGCCAGCGCCGCATGCTCACGGCTGGAGCCCTGGCCGTAGTTTTCACCACCGATGATGAAACCGCCGCCGTAGGACCTGGCCTTCTCGTAGAAGGAAGGATCCACCGCTTCAAACACATGCTTGGAGATTTCCGGGATGTTGCTGCGCAGGGGCAGGATCTTGGCACCGGCAGGCATGATATGGTCGGTGGTGATATTGTCGCCCACCTTGATCAAAGCCTTCCCTTCCAGCTTGTCGCCAAGGGGTTCAAAGGACGGAAGCGGCCTGATGTTGGGGCCCCTGACAATCTCAACCTTTTTGGCTTCTTCCTCGGGCAGGGGCTTGATGATCATATTGTCGTTAACGAAGAACTTCTTGGGCAGCTCGAACTTGGGAGCTTCTCCCAGTTCCCTCGGATCGGTCAGATAGCCGGTTATGGCTGTGGCCGCCGCAGTTTCAGGGCTTACCAGGTACACCTTGGCATCCTTTGTGCCGCTGCGCCCCTCAAAATTGCGGTTGAAGGTTCTCACCGAAACGCCCTCGGAACGCGGCGCGCAGCCCATGCCGATACAAGCGCCGCAGGCGTTTTCCATGATCCTGGCGCCGGCACGGACTATGCTGGCATAGCCGCCGTCGGCAATCAGGTGTTCCACCACCTGTCTTGAGCCGGGGCTGATGGTCAGGTGCAGGTTCTCCGCGACGGTTTTTCCGTCCAGGATGGCAGCCACCATCATCAGATCCCTCAGGGATGAATTGGTGCAGGAGCCGATGGCTACCTGATCCACCTTGATGGGGCCCACTTCACGCACCCTTCTCACATTGCCCGGGCTGTGGGGAAGGGCCACCAGGGGTTCAATCTCGGACAGGTTGATTTCGATGACCTCATCGTAGGTCGCATCTTCATCGGGCACCAGAAGCTGCCAGTCCTCTTCCCTGCCCTGGGCTTTCAGGAATTCCCGGGTGATCTCATCGCTGGGGAAGATGCTGGTGGTACAGCCGGTTTCGGTTCCCATATTGGTGATGGTTGCCCGGTCGGGAACGCTCAGGGTTTTCACGCCCTCGCCAAAATATTCGAAAACCTTGCCCACATTGCCTTTAACATCCACGCGCCTCAGCACTTCCAGGATAACATCCTTTGCGGAAACCCAGTCGTTGAGGCGACCCGTCAGTTTGATGCCCACAATTTTGGGATACTTGATTCGGAATGGCGCGCCCGCCATGGCGCATGCCACGTCCAGTCCGCCCGCACCCATGGCAAAGCAGCCTATGCCGCCTGCGGTGGGCGTATGGCTGTCAGAGCCGATAAGTGTATTACCCGGACGCGCGAAGCGTTCCAGGAATACCTGGTGGCAGATGCCGTTGCCCGGCCTGGAGAAATAAAGACCGTACCTTTTGGCAACGCTCTGAAGGTACAGGTGATCGTCCGCGTTCCTGAAATCGGTCTGCAAGGTGTTGTGATCGACAAAGCTGACGCTGAACTGGGTTTTGACGCGATCAATGCCTATGGCCTCGAACTGGAGATAGGCCATGGTTCCCGTGGCGTCCTGGGTGAGCGTATTGTCGATTTTCAGGGCCACTTCCTGCCCTGCAACAGCCTCCCCTTCCACGATGTGCCTGGATAGAATTTTTTCCGTAATGGTTCCTGCCATGTGTTCTATCACCCTTGCTATGTTTTTTATTGTGAATTCAGGGACCCGCAAGAGCCCTGAAATAAAATCAAGGCGCCGGTTATTTCTGTGGTTGGATAATGCGCCCATCCCATGCCCGTTCCAAAAAACGGCGGGCCATCCTTTTGTGAACAAACCTATTATATAATACACCACCCCGGGTGACAAGCCGGACATGACCTGAACGCCGTTTCAGACCGCGCTGCCTTTATTGCTTCTTTTTTTACGCTTTAGCCCGATATTATCTATCCAGAGCCCAAGGAACAGATCAGCAATTTCACCAATTAACTCTATGAAAAACTCAATCATACGCGCTCCCCCCTGTTCTTGTCAGGCAACATATTATTATATGAGATATCGGGACAGCCGGAAGCTGTTGCGTATTCGATAGGTATTATATATGGGTATCCCCTGATTTTTAAGTGAAAAAGCAAAAATTTAATGCATATTTAATCATTTTGCTAAAGGCTTTTAATCCTTGTCCAAGAACAGTGAACCGTATCTCTAATGATGTGTAAAGACACTTCACTTTTTATAACAGCTCTGATAGAATCCAAGCATGTAAACCATAAACGGGGAGTTGGAGCCATGGATTACGAGAGCTATGAGAAAGCGGAAAACAAGGTTCTTTTGCTCTATTTTCTCAAGCACATCCGGATACCCGTCAGCAACATGCAGTTAACCCGAATCATGCTGGAGAACCGTTTCATGAACTATTTTCTGCTGCAGCAGGGATTGCACGAGCTGATCAAGGACAAGCTGGTGAACTGCGAAACACGGGACAGCCTCGACTACTACACCCTTTCCGCCCAGGGCGAAAAAATCCTTGAGATGTTTGAAAATATCCTCCCCGCCGGCATCCAGGCCAGGGTCAGGGAGGTTGCGGAGGCAAACCGGCCCGCCGTCAGGCAGGAAGCCTCGGTCATCGCCGAGTACGTCCTGGAGAATGAGAACGAATATGAGGTGAAATGCAAGATCGTTGAGGATTTCAAGCCCCTCATCGATATTCGCCTGTCGGTAGGATCAAGGGATGACGCCAGGCTCATCTGCAACAACTGGAAGGCCAAAGCCAAGGAGATCTACCCCCAGGTCATCGGCGTTCTCCTGGGCAAGGATAAGGAATAGCCACACTAGTGATCCAGCAGCATGGATTTGATGAAAGCGAAGAATTCCCTGAGATAACTGTTCAGCACAATGACCGACGGTGTGGGAGCAGGTATGGCATAGGCCTCAAACCCGTTCCTTTTGGCAAGGATCCTTGCCCTGAGCACATGGAAATCGCTGGTGACAAAAACCAGCCTGACCGTTTCCCCGGGCTCCGCCCCGATCAGGGCACGGCTGTACCTGAAATTCTCCATGGTGCTGGTGGAGCGGGTCTCCCTGAGGATGGCGTCTTCGGGAATACCCGCATCGATCAGGTATTTCGCCATGGCATCCGCCTCAGGCATGGGCTCGTCGGCTCCTTGCCCGCCCGATACGATGATGGTCACATGGGGATTGGCACGATAATAGGCTACCGCCTCATCCAACCGGTTGATCAGGGACAGGGTGGGCCTGCCGTCAGGCCAGATGCCGCACCCCAGAACAAGCAGGTAATCCACCTTACCGGCCAGTTCGGCACGATGCAGCAGCGGGTCGGCAATGATCAAACCTTCAACCAGAACAAAGATGGCCAGGCATACGATGAGAATCACCCGCAAAAGCGTTCTCAGCCGCTTGCTTTTCAAGACGGGCCTTTCCACGAATGCCATCTTGAACGCAGCAGCAATCAGAACCAGGCCGATCAGACCGGGCAGCACAATTCCCAGGTTGACATTCCTGACATAATACCAGGTAAAAGCCGAATCCAATATCAAAAGGGCGCCCAAAACTGTAAACAGGACGCTGAACAATCTCTTTTTGTCCAATGCCAACCTCACTCAGTTTAATTCAGGATAGTCCTGATACAACCCCCTGAATGCTATTTGATCTCCTGTATTTCAATGGTGTAAATCGTCACGTTCTCCAAAGGCTTGTCGGCCTCGTCGGTCTCCACGGCAGCGATTTTGTCCACCACATCCATGCCTTCGTAAACCTGACCGAACACGGTATGCACAAAGTTGAGCCCCGGTGTGCCCCCATGTTTCTTAAACAGCCCTATCAGATCCTCGGGATAACCGGCTTCCTTCATGGCGTTGACTTCGCCTTCGGTGATCTGGTCCCTCTGGACGATGAAGAACTGGCTTCCATTGGTGTCTGGTCCGGCATTGGCCATGCTCAAGGCGCCCCTGTAATGGAGCAGGTTCAGGGAAAACTCATCCTCAAAAGGCTCACCCCATATGCTTTCGCCACCGGTACCATCGCCTTTCGGATCCCCGCCCTGGATCATGAAGTCATCGATGACCCTGTGGAAGGTCACATTATCATAATAGCCGTTCTTCGAATGGGTTACGAAGTTTTCCACCGCTTTGGGAGCTTCTTCGGGAAACAGCAGGATCCTGATATCGCCCATGCTGGTTTTCATGATCGCAACGGTATCCCCTGCCTTCGGCTCCCTGAGCTGGTATCCGGCAATATACTTCAGCTGGGTTGTTTCAGTGGGCTCGGGTGTCCCGGTGGGATTCTGGGTCTTGTCTTCCTCGCTTGGTGCCATTTTGGATGTGCAGCCTCCTGTCATGAATAATACAATCAGTGCAACGATTGCGAAGATCCTTATGTTTTTCATCTGTCGTTCCTCCATTTGCCCATATCCGGGCAATCCATCCATTGTCGCAGGGCAGCCCTTTTATCGGCCGAATGTCCCGGAAAATTTATTATATCATATCATACCGATGCATAAAACCGGCCATCTTCGGATGCGTCCTGACCGGTTCCGGCCAGGCATTGGAGCCCTCGCCGGTTGAGAGTGTGACTTTGTTACTGTATAATAAATCCTGATGGTATTAATATTATAATCAAAGATAGTATGTATCAACCTGGCAGGTTCTATAACATGCGGCAGGTTTTTTGAAAGGAGTTTGATCCCTATGAATATTACGAAAGCCAATTTTGAAGCGGAAGTCCTGAAATCGGACATACCCGTTCTGGTTGATTTCTGGGCTCCCTGGTGCGGCCCTTGCAGGATGCTCAGCCCGGTGATCGAGGAGCTTGGCCGCGAGTTGAAGGATCAGGCAAAGGTTGTGAAGATCAATGTGGACGAGGAGCCTGAGCTGGCCTCCCAGTTCGGGGTCATGAGCATTCCAACCGTCATTGCCTTCAAGAATGGAAAGGCTACTAATAAGGTGGTCGGTTTCCGCGCCAAGGAGGAATTGAAAAATCTCCTGCTGAAATAACCGTTACGCCTTGTAAACCAAACAGGTACGGTATAACCCGAATCTCAACCTGACCTCCGCTGAGATTCGGGTTTTTGTTTCCATGGGGCTGCCTTATGCGTCCGATCTCACCCCCGGCATGAAAGATGTTCCGGTTCATGCTATACTACCTATCAGGAATCTCACATGGAATCTGCCGGCAGGCAAACAGCAGGTGGTAGGATATGCTGGATGAAAAGACGCTGAACGATCTGCGGATGGCTTTTCCCTTTGTGGAGGAACTGGGTCCCTCCGAGGATCTGCTGCGCACCTCTGCCAGTTCTCACCGCTTCAGCGCGGGTACGTTCATCATGGATGAAAACCATAACTGTCCGGGAGTTATTTTCATCCTGTCGGGCGTCATCCGAATCCTGAAGCTCTCGGAGGAGGGAAGGGAAATCACGCTCTATCGCATCGGCAGGGGTGAAACCTGCGTGCTCACGGTAGCCTGCCTTCTGGGGACCGGGGATGTGCCTTTCCCTGTCTCCGCCATTGCCGAACAGGACGCGACCGTGATCCTGATCCCCGTGGAAGTTTTCAAAAAGCTGTTTTACGAGTCCCCATCGGTCCAGAAATTCATCTTTTCCGCCATGTCCGCCAAGTTTTATTCGGTGCTGGGACTCATAGAAAATATGACCTTCAAGCGCACCAGTGACCGGCTGAAAGATTATCTGATCTCCAAAACAGCAGGGGGCACTTATCCCCTCTATGCCACCCATGAAGCCATTGCGGCAGATCTGGGAACCGCACGGGAAGTGGTCAGCAGGCTGCTGAAAGATTTGGAGAGCAAGGGCATCGTCAGCCTGAGCCGGGGGAAAATCCTGCTGCTCAAACCCTAGGAAAATTTGTCCCCATTCCTTTCCTGCCCCACAGCCAATCCCGCCGGGGCATTTGACTGTAACATTGTCACTGGGGCTGCCCGCCCATCCATTGTATCATGTGCTTAGGCAGTACCGCATGGCCCGGAAGGCCGGCTGCTGCTCTGCAGATTATCTGCATGCGCGCCAGGCTGTACCGCCCTTTTCCCCCATTCATTCCATCTGCGAGAGGAGTGTACCCATGAGCAGGAAGATAGTGATTGTAGGCGGCGTTGCGGGAGGTGCAACCGCCGCAGCAAGGCTCAGAAGGCTGGATGAAAACGCCCGCATCGTCATGTTTGAAAAAGGCGAGCATATTTCCTTTGCCAATTGCGGTCTTCCCTATTACATAGGCGGCGTGATCCGGAGCAAGGATAAGCTGACGCTACAAACGCCCGAATCCTTTTCCCGGCGCTACAATGTGGATGTCCGGGTCAAGAGCGAGGTTATCCGGATCAACCGGCAGGACAAAACCGTTACCGTTAAGGACCATCATACCGGAAACACCTATGAGGAAGCGTATGATGTGCTCATCCTTTCACCCGGAGCGGAGCCCATGGTGCCCAATCCTGACTGGGCGCGGCTTGACGCTGTGTTTACCCTACGCTCCATTCCGGATACCTTTAAAATCACGGAATATGTTCAGAGAATCAATCCCCGCCGGGCCGTTGTTGTGGGCGCCGGCTACGTGGGCATGGAAATGGCAGAAAATCTTCACCAGTTGGGACTTGAGGTGTCCATCATCGAGATGGCCGATCATGTGATCCCGCCGCTGGATGCCGAAATGGCCGCAGAGGTCCATCATCACATCCTGGGTAAGGGTATTTCCCTTTACCTGGGCAAAGGCCTGACGGCCATCCGGCAATCCGCCGGGGGTTACGAACTGACTTTAAGCGACGGAGAAAACCTGACTGCCGACATGGTCATCCTGGCAGCGGGCGTCCGCCCCGACAGCCGACTGGCCGTGGAAGCCGGACTGGAAACAGGCCTGCGGGGCTGCATCGTCACCAATGACCGCATGCAGACCTCCGACCCGTCCATCTATGCCGTGGGAGATGCCATAGAAGTCAAGGATTTTGTGACAGGAAAAAAAGTATTCGTGCCCCTTGCCTCACCGGCCAACAAGCAGGCGCGGATCGCCGCCGACAATATCTGCGGGCTTGACAGCACCTATGGCGGGACCCAGGGCACGGCCATCCTGAAGGTCTTTGATATGACCGTGGCGGTCACCGGAAACAGCGAACGGGCACTGAAGGCCGCTGGGGTGGACTACGAAAAATCCTATACCTACAGCGCTTCCCATGCGGGATATTATCCCGGCGCAACCTTCATGACCATCAAGCTGCTGTTTGAAAGAAAGTCCGGGACCATCCTGGGCGCCCAGATCGTCGGCCACCAGGGAGTGGATAAACGCATGGATGTGCTGGCTACAGCCATCCGGGCCAGGATGACGGTCCGGGACCTGGCCGACCTGGAACTGGCCTATGCTCCCCCATTCGGTTCGGCCAAGGATCCTGTCAACATAGCCGGGTATGTGGCTTCCAATATCCTGAACGGTACCATGCGGATTTTCCATTGGCATGATGCGGACGGGCTCGACGCTTCCCGCGCTACGCTTCTGGATGTGCGGACAGAAGCGGAATTTAAAAAGGGAACCCTGAAGAATGCCGTCAATATCCCTCTCGATTCCCTCAGGGAGCGCCTGGACGAGCTGGACAAAAACAAGCCGGTGTATGTTTTCTGCCAGGTCGGATTCAGAGGTTATGTGGCCTCCCGCATCCTGATGCAGAAAGGATTCAGGGAGGTTTACAACCTTTCGGGCGGCTACCGCCTGTATAAGCTGGTCGCTTCCCGTTGAAACCACAGGCAAATGACCGAAACCTTTCCGGACGGCAGGCCGAAATGGCCTGCCTTTCTTCCAGAAAAAACTCCTGTTGATTAAAATGCACATCGATGCTATGATTATGATATTATGGAATCTCCATGAAGTTCTTATCCTTGCTATATAAAGCTCGCCCGGCATGCTCAAAGAAAGGAACAGGATGGTATATGCCAAGTATAAACGCTTCGGGATTCCGGTAAAGGATGTGGCACAATGACTTACAAAATCAAGGGTATCCTGGTGTTGATCCTATCCATCCTGCTCCTTGGGGGATGCGGTTCAACGGCAATGACATATGCTCAGAAGGAAATGGCAAGGCAGATAGACCGGCTATGCATCGAAAGGAATTTCAATGGCGCGATACTTGTAGCCAATCAGGGACGAATCATTCTCAGCAAGGGCTATGGCCTGGCCAATAGCAAGGATGAAACGCCCAACAGCCCCGACACGGTTTTCAGGATTGGCTCCCTCACAAAACAGTTCACGGCGGCGGCTATCCTGCTTCTCGAAGAAAGGGGCGCCCTGAAAGTGGATGATCCCCTCAGCAGATACATCCCGGATTACCCCAACGGGGACAGGATAACCCTGCACAACCTGCTCACCCATACATCGGGTATTCCTGAATATATTCCCCTGGTCAATCTGGCCGATGACCATCCCTATACACCTACCGAGCTTATCGACCTGTTCAGGAACGAACCCCTTTCTTTTAACCCCGGAGAGAAGTTTACCTACAGCAATTCAAATTATATCCTTCTGGGGTATATCATTGAGCAGGTATCCGGTATGGCCTATGAAGACTTTTTGGAAGAAAACATCTTTAAACCGTTGGGCATGAATGACACAGGCTATGACCATAATGACCCCTCCCCGAAAAAAGCCGTCGGATACGATAACGTCCAGGAGGCCAGGGAATCATCCCACATCAATATGGCGATTCCTTATGCCGCCGGTGGTCTGGAATCGGCTGTCGGGGATTTGTACAAATGGGTTGAGGCCTTGGATGGAACGGCCCTTTTGTCCGAGGAATCCCTGGATAAAATGTTTACCCCATACCTGAACGACTACGCCTATGGATGGATACTCAATCATTATTCAAAAACCGAAATGAGCCATTCAGGCAAGATAAACGGATTTGGCGCCAACATCTGGCGTGATACCGGGCGGGACAATGTGGTCATTATATTGACCAACAAGGCCCTGACCAATCCAGTGGTACTCAATGATAAAATTGTCCCTATTCTGAAAACCGAGGGAGAAATATAGAAATATATAGATCATTAATAACAAGTTAAGGAATCAGGAGTGATATGATGTCATTAAAGTTCAGGCGCATATTATTGATGCTCATGTCTGTCTTGATTATCGGAGGTTGCGGCTCATCAGCCGTGACATCCGCTCAGAAGGAGATGGCAAGGCAGATAGACCAGCTATGTACCGAAAAGAACTTCAATGGCGCGGTTCTCGTGGTCAACAAGGGACAGGTCATTCTGAGCAAGGGCTATGGCCTGGCCAATTACGAAGAAAAAACGCCCAACAGCCCGGATACGGTGTTCAGAATAGCATCCCTCTCAAAACAGTTCACAGCGGCAGCCATTCTGCTTCTTGAAGAAAGAGGTCTCCTGAAAACAGATGACCCTCTCAGCAAATACATTCCCGACTTTGCAAACGGCGATCGGATAGCCTTGCATCACCTGCTCACCCACACCTCGGGCATTACCGATTACATATCCCTGGTGGACAAAACCGGCGATCATGCCTATGCTCCCGCCGAGCTTATCGCGCAGATTAAGGACAAGCCCCTTTTGTTCAATCCGGGGGAGAAATTCGCATACAGCAATTCCAACTATGCCCTGTTGGGATATATTATCGAACAGGTCTCCGGTATGAGCTATGGGGATTTTATGGCAGAAAACATCATTAAACCCCTGGGCATGGAGAATACAGGCTATGCCCCAAACGAAACATTGCCGGGGCGGGCTGTCGGCTACGACAATATCCGGGATGGCAGCAAAGCAACCCCCATGAATTTGACGGTGGCCTATGCTGCCGGTGGTCTGGAATCAACGGTGCAGGACCTGTACAAATGGCTTCAGGCTTTGGATGGCACCACGCTCTTGTCTGAAAAATCCCGAAATAAAATGTTCACCCGCCACCTGAGCAATTACGGCTATGGCTGGATGATCAGCCACTTTTCAGAGGACATCATGTGGCATTCGGGAAGCTTAAACGGATTCTTATCGGTCATTTACCGGGATACCAAGCAGGATAATGCGATCATCATCCTGTGCAACAATTATCTGACCAACCTGGGGATGCTGAGAGATAAGATTAATGAAATCCTCAAAGCAGGGGAATAGGCCAACTTGTCCGCCGCAAAGGGCATTTCCGGTCCCCCCCATGAACACCGCTGCGGCTTTTTCGATGGCAGATACAGACAGCCGAAAACATCTGTGGTAATATAAAAAAAGTATGCGGCGTAACGGCGAACCGGCCTTTTGGCCGACGGTCCGATAACAGGGGGGTGCAGGCAGGAATCATGACACCAAGAGAGATTCTGAACTTTTTGGGCGTGGCGGAAAAATTGAAATCGGTACTGCGTCATTCATGGACATCCACCGGCAGGCAGGAAAGCGTGGCGGAGCACAGCTGGCGCCTCTGTGTCTTTGCCTGGCTTTTGAAGAACAGGTTTCCGGACATCAATATGAACAAGGTTATCAGGATGTGCCTGTTCCATGATCTGGGCGAAGCCCTGACCGGTGATATCCCAAGCTTTGAAAAGACCGGCAGTGATGAGAACACCGAAAAACTAGCGATCAGCCGGATACTTGATATGCTGGACGACGATCTGAAAGCTGAACTTGCGGCATTGTTCCGCGAGATGGAAGAGCAGAAGACCCGTGAAGCCAGGCTGTATAAAACGCTTGACAAGCTGGAGGCAGTCATCCAGCACAACGAGGCCCCCCTGGAAACATGGATCCCCCTGGAATATGAGCTCAATCTCACTTACGCCGACGATTATGTCAAGGGCGACCCGTTTCTGGAGGAATTCCGGGAGCAAATGAGAAAAGATACACTGGAGAAGATAGCCGGCGGAAAATAATTTTTTCCGCCGACTTTTGTTGAAAGCGGTTGGCAGTCGTGCTATGATAAGATTGTTAAAAAAAATACAAAACGCAGGAGGAAACACTATGACAATCGGAGAACGCTCTCTACAAAAACACAAAGAATGGGGCGGTAAAATAGAGATCATCAGCCGTGCCCCCGTCAACAACAAGGAAGATCTGTCCCTCGCCTACACTCCGGGCGTGGCTGAGCCCTGTCTGGCGATCCAAAAGAACGTGGACGATTCCTATATCTATACCCGTCGCTCGAACCTTGTTGCGGTTATCACAGACGGTACGGCCGTTCTGGGACTTGGCGATATCGGGCCTGAAGCAGGCATGCCGGTTATGGAGGGCAAATGCGTCCTCTTCAAGACCTTTGGAAACGTGGATGCCTTCCCGCTCTGCATCCGTTCTAAGGACGTGGATACCATTGTCAACACCATCAAGCTGATCGCCGGCAGCTTTGGCGGAATCAACCTGGAGGATATTTCCGCTCCCCGCTGCTTCGAGATAGAGCGCAGGCTGAGAGAAGAACTGGACATCCCTGTATTTCATGATGACCAGCATGGCACGGCAATTGTAACAGTGGCTGCCATGCTCAACGCACTGAAGATCTGCAAGAAGGATATCGAGGACATTGAAGTTATCGTCAATGGTTCCGGCGCAGCTGGCATCGCCGTAACCCGGCTCCTGATGAGCATGGGCATGAAGAAGGTCATCCTGTGTGATACGAAGGGCGCCATCTACAAGGGCCGCGACAATCTGAATGCCGAAAAAGCCATGATGGCTGAGATCTCCAACCTGGAAATGAAGAAGGGCACCCTGCGGGATGTCATCAAGGGAGCCGATGTATTCATCGGACTTTCCGGTCCCGGTATGGTGGATGAGGACATGGTCAGGAGCATGGCCAAGGATCCCATCATCTTTGCCATGGCCAACCCGATTCCGGAAATCATGCCCGATGCGGCTTTAGCTGCCGGTGCCAAGGTTGTGGGCACAGGCCGCTCCGATTTCCCGAACCAGATCAACAACGTGCTGGCCTTCCCCGGCATCTTCCGCGGTGCTCTGGATGTAAGGGCCAGAGATATCAATGATGAGATGAAGATCGCTGCCGCCAAGGCCATCGCATCCCTGGTTTCCGACGAAGAGCTGTGTCCGGAATACATCATCCCCGCTCCTTTCGACAAGCGCGTTGGTCCGGCTGTAGCCGAAGCCGTAGCCGAAGCCGCCAGAAGGACCGGCGTTGCCAGGATCTAATGGCTGAAGGTATGTAAGTTTTTGGCCAGGCCTATCACATATCATCAATAAATACTAATCCCCCTGTCTTGCGCGTATAGATAGAATAAGCCAATGGTCAAGGCAGGGGGATTTTTGTGCCCAGGAACAAGACAACCGTTGCCTGTGATATCACCGATACGGTAAACCTGCAGTATCGGTCCGAAGGATACGAAATCCATCATGTCAGGGCAGCCATAGGCCATATAGGATGCGAAACGGCCGAAGGCAAATTCTGCCTGGTTTATGGCGAGTATACCCTCTTCCTGCTGCTCAGAAGCACGTCAAAAAAGCATGAGTACGGCATAAAGGCCATCCGGAGCCCGTTCATCAGAGCCATCCCATTGGACGGGAATCTCTCGGTTTTTTCCAACAGTTCCAGTCTCCAGGTCTCCCTGATCGGCTCCCCCGAATGTACCCTGGAGGATATGGAGACCCATCCCGGAGGCAAAAACATGTCCTGCCGTATCACGCTATCCTATCGGCTTGAATTCCGGGACTCCGCAGAAGGTGAAGAAAAGCCCTATTCCGGGACATCCTCGGCCGGCGAAGCGACGGACTCGTCCGACAGCAGCTCCGTAAAGGTATGGCGGGTGGACAGTTCACAGAACCATACCATCGAGAAGCTCCTGGGCATAGACAGGGACACCCTGATGCAGTTCAACAAAAGCCATCAGCAGGAATAAGATATAAAACATAAAAAAAGAGGGCTGTTTTACAGCCCTCAGCGTTCAGGATTAATAATAGCGGCCTTTATATGGAAAGGCTTCCTTTGCGCAGAACTTCTCCTTGTCATAGTCCTTGTTATAGTCCTTGCATTTGTCCTTGTCCTTTTCTTTATCCTTGTCCTTATCCTTGTCCTTGAACTCGTCCACGGTAACATGCTGTACCCTGACGACCTTGAAGGTAAGGCGGACAACGACTTTCTCAAGGAGCTTCTCATAAGCGGGAACGCCGCAGACAATGGTCTTGGACTGCAGATCGTCAATCTCGCCTTCCACGACAGCTTCTATGAGTTCGGGGGTGTCTCCCGGACATACTTTTTCACCCTCAACGGGGCAAATGGTCACGAAGCCGCCGAAGGGGATCTTGGTGGTCAGATGGAAGACAGGTCCGTTGACCGAATCGTCATGGACATGCTCCACGGTCTTGTAAACAATGTTCTTCCACAGGTAGGCGTTGAAAATAACCTTCCCGGGAATGACCTTCACATCATACACCTCGATCCACTTTTTGATCTCCTTGATCTCAAAAATCGGTGGACTCGGCGGAGAAACCTTTATCTCTTTCTCGATAAAGAATTGCTCGCTGCCAACACCTACAACAACAGGGACCTGAAGTTCTTTCTTGCCCATTCTTTCATCTCCTTTCATGAATATTGTTTTTTCGGGTATTGCTCTGTCGAACAAGCCCACTACATACTATTCGGGCACGTCCACTTTGGTGACGGCCGAAAGCCGCATGAAATCCCGCATACATGTTTTTGCAAGGTTTGAGCAACAATAAGGCCAAGCATTGTTCCCATCATGGAAAGGAGATGCATGCAATGGACAAATCCGGAATGAGAAGACCCGACCCATCCGATCCCGACGCCCATGGAACCGAAAATCATCAGCGTCAGCATTTTGAACGGAACGAGGTGCCCCCGGTACCGGAACTGCAGGGCCACGCCAAGCATACCAAGCAAAAGGCAAAACCCATCAGATATGACGGAAAGAAGCCCCATTCATCACCCTGAGCCCACTACCGCCGCCGGTATCGGACAGCCCGGCTAAACGCCCGCAGCCCATGGGGGGTATTATCCCCTGGATCTATGGTAAAATCAGGATTAATGCTATAATAGGAATCAGATGTCCATATATGGAGGGTATGCTATGAAACGATACGGCTACAGAAAGAAGCCAATGCTATGGGCACTGGTTCTGACCCTGATCATGCTTTCCGGATGCGGAGATACCCCACCGGAGATCGTCAGCGTAACACCGCCGTCCCAGCTGGATCCCGCATCCCAAAATCCACCAGAGGCCACACCTGAAGCAACTACCGAGCCAGCTGAGCCCACGCCGGATTCCGGTCCCACGGTTGTGGAACGCAACGGACATTTGAGGGTGGAGGGAACCCAGCTGGTAAACGAGGCTGGCCAGCCGGTACAGCTCAAGGGAGTCAGTACCCACGAGGTTGCTTCCTTTGGCTATCTGGTTACATACAATGCCTTGAAGCAGATGCGGGATGACTGGAACCTGACGGTGTTCAGGATAGCCATGTATACCGAGGATGCCACCGGATACATCCGAAACCCCGCCGTGAAGGATATCGTGACGCGAATTATTGATGACTGTATAGACCTGGGCATCTATGTCATCGTCGACTGGCACATCCTTTATGACAACACGCCCCTGAAATACAAGGACCAGGCTGTAGCGTTCTTCTCAGAGATATCTGCCCGTTACGGGGATTATCCCAACATCATCTATGAGATCTGCAATGAACCCAATGGTGCCTCTACCACCTGGGAAGGCCATATCAAGCCCTATGCGGATGAAGTCATACCCGCTATCCGAAAGAACGATCCCGACAACATCATCATAGTAGGCACACCCACCTGGAGCCAGGATGTAGATATCGCGGCAGACGACCCGCTTCCCTATGACAATGTCATGTATGCCCTGCACTTCTACGCAGGATCCCATGGGCAGTTCCTCATGGATAAGATCGATTACGCCCTTTCGAAAGGTCTGCCCATTTTCGTCAGCGAATGGGGAAGCTGCCTGAACACCGGGGATGGCCCCACATTCCACGAGGAATCCATGGCATGGATCAAATTCCTGGATGAGCGGAATATCAGCTATGTGAACTGGTCATACAGTACCAAACAGGAAGGTGCCTCCATCCTGCGAAAACAGATCGATGTCAATGCCAAATGGACGGATATCGACCTGACCGAGGGCGGATTGTTCACCAAGTACGCCATTAAAGGCACCAAGGAAACTGTATTGTTTGCCGACGGCTTTGAAACCAAAACCTACGGCCATGGCAAATGGAAAAGGAGCAACGACAGCACCACCTATGAGACCGAGAATCCCTACAAGGGCAAAGTTGCCGCATCCATCGGAAAGGACGGTTTTCTTGAAAGGGCCGTTACCACCGTGCCTTATGAAAACCTCAAACTGCACCTGGCTTATACCTTTGTGAACGGAAACCCCGGTGATGTGGTGCGAATCGAATGGTTTGACGGTTCAAGTTATAATCTTGTCACCGAACTGCCGCTGGCTGATGAATGGCTCGAACTCGACGTACAGCTTCCTGACAGCGCTTCGGGCGTGCGGGATTTCTCAGTCCGGATCACAGCGGCGGTGGCCGGCGAAGAAACCCGGCTGCTGGTGGACGAGGTCTGGCTGGCCGCAGAGAAAAAGTAAACGGAAAACAACCGTGAAAGGCGTGGCCTTTCACAGACAGACAGGAGGTTATGAGCAATGCCGGAAAGGATGATAAAAAGGGCACATATTTCAGGGTTGGGGGCTATTGGGAGCGTTTTTGCCTCCTTCCTCTACGAACATGACAGGGAATCGGTTAAAGTGATTGTGGATGCCGAAAGGGCCCGCCGTTACCAGGCACAGGGCATCACCGTCAACGGCAAGCGATACGATTTCGATTATGTCATCTCCCAGCCGTCGGTGGAACCAGCCGATCTGATTCTGATCGCAGTAAAAGGTCATCACCTTGGTGAATCCATTGAAGCCATCAGGCCTTTTGTGGGGGAAAACACCATCCTGCTGTCGCTGCTCAACGGCATCACCAGCGAGGACATCCTGGCACGCGAATTCGGTGATGCGCACATCCTCCATGGTTTTGTGGTGGGCACCGATGCCACCCGGGAAGGGCTGAGTACCAGGTATTCCAATAAAGGCAAGATCGTTTTTGGCCATAAGAACAAGCCCGATTCGGAAGACGTCCAAGCCGTCAAAGCCTTCTTTGACCGGACTGGCGTTCCTTACGCCAATCCTTCCGATATTCTGAAGGAACAGTGGTGGAAATTCCTTCTGAACGTGGGCATCAACCAGACCTCAGCCGTTCTTCGGGCACCTTATTGGATCTTCCAGAACATCCAGGAAGCGCGGGATCTGATGATGAGCGCCGCCAGGGAAGTCCTTCCCATCGCTCAGAAGGAAGGCATCAACCTAAAGGAAGAGGACATCGCCAATTTCCTGCCTCTTGTGGATACCATGGCCCCCGACGGAAAAACCTCCATGCTCCAGGATGTGGAGGCCGGCAGAAAGACGGAAGTGGAACTGTTTGCCCAGACCGTCGTTGAGCTTGGGAGAAAGCATGGTATCCCCACACCGGTCAACGAGATGCTGTATCGGATGCTCCGCATCATTGAGCAGACCTACCCTAACCTATCCTGATCTCCGCATCGGAGCCGTCCAGTTCAAAATGCCAGGCCCGATTCTCATATACGCAGCCCTCTGACGGGAGATCTTCATCCAGCCCGTAGACGGCTGCGTAAGCTTTTTTCAGGCCTCCTCCATAGCCTGTCGCCAGGTTTTCCAGCCTGAACCGGAAAGACCTGGGCGAGGGCGATTGCTGCGTCAGGCGGCGGAGATTGAATGCGCCGTCGCGATAATCCTGGGTAAGACCGTCGTCCTCATAAAGATCGAAACTGCCCTCCGGGCCTGCGTAGAGCTCAAACCAAAGGGTGCTGAAATCCATGAAACGGGTGCTTTCGGCACTCCGCGCCATGGGAATGATGGCGCCTTCGCGGACATAGACCGGTATCCGGTCCAGGGGCGCATCCGCAATGATGTATGTTCCGCCTTCCAGGCGTTCCTTAGTGTGGAAATCATACCACCCTCCATGCGGCAGGTAAACCAGGCGCTTTCTGTCGCCGGGACGCACGACGGGCGCCACCAGGATGTCCTTGCCAAACATAAACTGATCGTTGATGCCATAGACATTCCTGTCATCCTGGAAATCCAGGATCAGCGGCCGCATAACGGGCAGCCCCGTCTCACAGGCCCGCCTGAACTCGCTGTACAGGTACGGCAATAGCGCATACCGCAGCTGAATGGCCCTTCGGGCTATGCTTTCCACTTCGGGACCAAAGGACCATGGCTCGTGATCCCGCGTACCCCTGTCGGAATGGGCCCTGAAGAAGGGGGTGAAGGCACCCAGCTGAACCCAGCGGGCATAGAGCTCCGGGCTGCTGTTGCTCTGTAATCCTCCCACGTCTCCTCCCACAAAGGGAATGCCGGATAAACCGATGTTCAGGTGCATGGGAATGGAAGCAGCCAAATGCTCCCACCAGCTGTAGTTATCCCCTGTCCAGACAGCTGCATAACGCTGAATACCCGCATAGGCCGATCGGGTGAGGATGAACGGACGCTCACCGGGTTTCAGCGCCCTGAACCCTTCGTGGGTAGCCCGACACATGAGAATCCCGTAAGCATTGTGGCATTTTGAGAAAGGCTGGGGTTTTCCGTCAAAGTCCATCATCAGGTCATTGGGCACCGTCGCCAGGGTTCGATCCGGGGTTCCGGGCTTAAAATCGCTGGGCTCGTTCATGTCGTTCCATATGCCGGAAACACCTGCATCAAAAAGCACGGTGTGCTTGAACCCCCACCATTTCCGCGTTTTCTCCCTGGAAAAGTCGGGGAACGCAGCCGTGCCGGGCCAGACCTCCCCATGATAAACCTCCCCCGTGGGGAACTTGCAGAAATGTCCTTCCCGCGTACCCTCCAGATATACAGAGTAGTCCGAATCCTTTCTGATGGCGGGATCCACAATGGTAACCACCCTGAAGCCCTGTTCTTCAAGCCGGGCTATCATTCCCTTCGGTTCCGGGAACCGGCTGGCATCCCAGGTAAAAATGCGGTATCCATCCATATAGTCGATATCCAGGTAGATCACGTCGCAGGGGATTTGCCTTGCCCTGAAGCTTTCGGCCAGCTCCAGAACCCGCTCCTGGGGGTAATAGCTGAAACGGCACTGCTGGAAACCGAGGCTCCAGATGGGTGGCATCTCCATGCGCCCTGTCAGCCGGGTGTACCGCATGACCACTTCGGCAATGGACGGGCCATCGATGAGATAGAGATCCAGGCAGGAATCATTCACGGTGACGGACAGCCTTTCCCTGTCCTCATAGCCCAGGTCAAACTCCGATCGGGCGATGGAATCCAAAAAAAGGCCGTATGCCCTTTCCCCGTCAAAAAAGATCAGGAAAGGGATGCTTTTATACAGGGGATCCTTGTCCGGCGTATGCAGGGGATCGTCGGTATTCCACATGATGTAGCGGCGGCCTCTCCTGTCAAGGAAACCCGTTTTCTCACCAAGGCCGAAAAACATCATGGATTCACCTATCCTGGCAGAAACGGACAGGGTTTTTCCTATCCTGCAAAAGGCCTGTTCCAGTTCCAAAAGGGTTCCGCTGCAGCGGCTGGAAACCGAAAGGCCGGGCTGATCCGCCCTGAGTTGGATTGCCAATGCGCCATTGCTGATGGTTACAAGATCCTGTTCGTCGGACAGCGCAAGCCGGTCGTCGGGTTCGGCAACCACGGCAAGGGATTCCGAATCAGGTATCTCCCCAGGCGCCAGGGTTATCCGCAGGATACCTTCCCCGAAGGATTCCATCCTGGCCTGTCCCCGTTCAAAGGCCACATAGAACTTGTTATGCTCAAGCCGGCAATCGGTGACCTTGCCGGCGGTTATTTTTCTTGTCGCTTCTTTTGAACCACAATTTCCAGTCATCATCATACACCTATTCTTTCCCCGTTGTTGTGCGGGACATTCCTTCCCGTTGCAAGGTTCATACCCGTCTTGGCGGGAATTGAAACACGCGGGACAGGGGCGGCTGCTGTTTGAACGCACTGAGTTCAGCCGCCCCCATTCAAACAGCTACTGTTTTGCAGCCGTGCAGCACAGTGACCTACTTTACGGACGCCCAAAGATTGCCACGCTCCGCTGACGCTGCGCTCACAATGACACCTGTCCAGGAAGGCGTCCGTAAAGGCAAGGCCGCATTACGATAAGGCTACACCACCCTTTTCAGCTTCGCGTTCTTATGGAGCCGAATATTGTTGATGAAATTATAGACCATCTCGTTGAACAGATCTGGGTCCGCCAGCGGCAAACCATGGCCGGCACCGGCCACCAGGTAACCGGTACAGTTTCGGTTTGCCCGCACCATATCCCGAACCGAGGCTTTCACTTTGCCCCGTTCCTTCGTACCCGCCAGGACGAGGGCCGGAACGTTTGAGTTGGCGAAGGTTTCCGGCAGGGCATAGCTCATATTGGCTTCCATCACGCTCAGGAAATTATCCCGGGTCAGTTTCAGGGAATCCCGGTAATATTGCTCCCAATACGCATCCGGTATGTATAGGCTTTTTGCCTGCCATTTGGAAAACCATTCGACCCGGACCAGGCCGAAACTCTTTTTCAGCAAGGAGATCAGGAAAGTTCTCCCGGTATTCACCGGACGCACCATGGCGCTGAGGATCACAGCAGCCTCCACCTTCTCAGGCCATCTGCTCAGGATCTCCACCACAAGCTGGCCTCCCAATGAGAAACCCACCAGGATAACCTTTTCGGTTCCCACCACATCCCTGACGGCCGTCAGCACTTTTGAAGCAGCATCGTTCATGGAAATGAACGGAATATCCGCGCTTCTTCCATGGCCCGGAAGATCCGGGATAATCACATGATAATCCCTGAAAAACTCGGCCTGCCTGTCCCACATCCAGCCGGCGACACCGCCGCCGTGCAGAAAAACCATGGATGGGCCACGGTACTCTCCTGTTCGCCTGATATAAAGGTCCATGTCCGCTCCTTTCGAACATTGAAAATTGCCGCAGAAAGGGTATCACATGCAAGGCAATACCAGTTTCTTCAACTTTTAATATAACAGATGCCTGACGGAAGAAAAGCGGAAAATTGTCGAAGGCGGAACACACGGTGGAAAAAGTGTCCCGGACGGGAAAAGGAAAAGCACCATGATGGACATATTGGCCGCATTGAACCATGAAGGGAAACCGTTGGTCACCGTTGCCCACGAGCCCCTGATTGCCCGAAGATACAGGCACATCGTGTACTTAAGAAACAGCGGAATAACCGCTCAGGCGCGGATACGCTTGTAAGCGTTCACGATTTCCCTGTACCTGCCGTACACCTCATCCACGATGCTCTCCCAGTTCCTGTACAAGGTATCGTGGGCCTTTTCCCCTATCCCGGCAAGATCGGCATGCCGGAGCGCGTCAAAGATTCTGTTGGCTATGGCCTCCGGGCTGTTCTCGCACAACAGTCCGTTGAAGCCGTCGATCACACCCTCAGCCGTATTGGAACCCTTAACGAGAAGAGCGGGACATTTCTGGGACGCCGCCTCCTGAAGGACAATGGAAGCGTTGTCGTAAATCGAAGGGAACAGCAAAAGATCAGCCCTGCAGAACAGGGATTTCAGGTAGCTCCTGTCATAAACCGCTCCAAGGAAGATCACACGGTCGGTGAGGTTCAGTTCCTCGGTCATCCTCTTCAGATCTTCCCCCGCATAGCCCATGCCTGCGATCAGCATCTTGTAGTCCATTCCCATATCCCTGAGAAGGGAAAGAGCCCGGATCAGCACTTTCAGGTTTTTCTGCCAGACAAGCTGGCCCACATACAGAAAGACGCGATCATCAGGTTTCAGATGCAGCCTTTCATCAACAACCCGGCCTTCAGCCTTCCTGTCCTCGGCCGTTTCAAACTCCGTCCCGTTGTTGACAACCTCTATGCGGCCCTTATACCCATACTCCCGCAATGTCCCTGCGGTTGCATTGTTAACCGTCCACACAAAATCCGCCGCATTATAGAAATCAACGATCATGGACACGCCGATTCTTGCCGCACCTTCAAATTTGAGGGATTCCAGCAGATCATCATAGTACTTGGAATGGAAGGAGGCCACAATGGGGATGCCGCGCTTGTGGGCAATATGCATGGCAATCCTGCCGGCACTGAACGGAGAATGGGCATGGACAATGTCAAAAGGAATATTCCGGATGCGGCGCATGAACTGGATATCCAGCACAGGCAGACCCGTCCGGTACGGCGGCCTTGTGGGCACACCGATGGAGTGATACCGCAATACTTCAAAATCTTCTTTATCCTCATAATTGGGAAAGTGGGGCGTAACCACGTAACTGATGCCGTACTTCCTGTTCAACCAGTATGCATAGTTTCTGACCACATTGGTCACCCCATCCATGATAGGGGTGAACGCCTCATTAAACTGCCCGGTAACAAGACCCATGCAGATACCTCCAAAACTCGGCATTCATGCTCAATTTGTTAATCTTTATTCAAATAAGCCAGGCCTATGCATCCAACCCAATCACAGGTCATCGTTTTTGGCAAAAGATATTATATACCCCGTCCCGGCTTCCCTTCAAGATTTTATGCCAGTTTTAATGGTATTCTAATCCTTGTCTCCATCAGCAGGCATCATCCTGCCACCCCCTGTCCCGGGAATATAAGTCCGCAAAATTCCCGGGAAATAGTATATGAACAGCATTTTTTCAATTATCACTGTTCTGCAATACCGTCAAAACAAGATGGAAATTAACGTCGCTTTTCTGTAAAATGGTAATGCGGACAAGCCATCCGCATGCTACTTCGGATTGGGAGCGTGGAAATATGATAAACCGCATCCACATACTGGGTGCGTCCGGCTCGGGAACCACCACCTTGGGCAAAGCCCTGGAAGAAAGGCTGGGATATCGCCATTTCGATACCGACGATTACTTCTGGCTGCCCACGGAGGATCCTTTCACCGTACACAGGCCGGTGGAAGAAAGGCTGGAGCTGTTGACAAAGGATCTGGCAAGACATGAAAAATGGGTGCTGACAGGTTCTTTATGCGGCTGGGGCGATGGCTTGATTCCGCTCTTTGATCTTGTGGTCTTTCTGTGGATCCCAGAGGATATCAGGCTGACACGCCTGAAGGAAAGGGAGCTCCAAAGCTACGGCAGTGCGGTTGAGCCGGGCGGCAGCAGATATGAAAACTCTCAGGCCTTCCTGAGGTGGGCGGCCCAATATGGCACCGGGGGCATGGAAATCAGGAGCAGGCTTCTCCATGAAAAATGGCTGGCCAGTCTGACCTGTCCCGTTCTGCGCATCGAAGGAGACACGACTGTAGAAGAGCGGATAAAGGCTGTGGAATCGATGATCACAGGCAAAGCTCAAACTCAATCTCGTGCCTGATAGGAATATCATCCAGGCCCTTCAGCGGAATCTGCGGCTTGATTTTTCTGGACTCTTCGATAGCATTTCTATGAAGGGCTGCCATGTCAAATCCCCTTCTTTGGTAAAAACGGATGGCGTGGATGTTGTCATTGGTGGTGATGAGCCATACCCTTCTGCATCCCGCGGTTCTGGCTTTCTGCACAACGCTGTCCACAAGGGCGCTGCCAATGCCGCAGTTTTCAAGCATGCTGTCCAACGTGACGATTTCACACTGGTCATTTTCGATATGGTATGTAATCATGCCCTTGATCTGTCCGTCCACCCATGCGAGAAAGCCGGGCAGGTTCGCGGCATGGTACACCTTTCCTCTTGATACGATTATCTCCGAGCCCCAAAGCTCTGACAACAGGCCTGCAACCGTGCTCCTGTCCTTCTGCGTTACAGCCCTTATCTGAATCTCCATACTGCACCTCGTCAATGTCTTTCAGAATGAATACAACCAAAGGTCATCATGCGGCTCATGCCGCGCAAGGGTTTCGAACATGCATCCACATTATACCATAACAGAAACATGCAAGTCTGCATATGGCATCCTTCTGCTGTTCGTCCAATGCTGCGCGGCATGAACATCAGCCGATAAGGGCAGGACATCTTGTTTTATTCAACAGCCTTCAGTGAGCTCACCATGTCGATGGTGCCGACCTTCCTGGACAGCAGCAGGCCGACCGCCAGGGACGTTGCAAGCGTTCCGATGATGCACAGGACGAGGGTGGCCGGGCTGACCCTGGCCGGCATGTCGATGGCTTCCGAAAGGGTGGAAACCATGTAGGCGATAAGGGCATAGCCGCACGGTATACCGATGATAATGCCCACAATGGTCAGCAGCAGATTCTGCTTGTTGAGCAGACCCCGAATCTGCCCTGGGAAAAAGCCCAGTACCTTCAGGGTGGCCAGTTCCCGGACGCGTTCGGCAAAAGACAGGGAACCGAGGTTATAAAGCACCACTGCACCCAGGACCACGGCGGCGAGGATGAGAATTCCCACCAGTGTCCGCATGCTTTCAAGCATCTTCTCAAGGCCTGCCCGCATTTCATCCTTGCTCTTCACATCCTTGACGCCGGGCAGCCCGACGGCATCCGAACCGTTGCCGGCAACCAGCAGTGCCGTGGGTACCATGGTGTCGTATGCGGCCTCATAGGCCCTTTCAGACATGGTAATTCCCTGGCCGGTTGGGCTCCTGTAGAGGGCCTCAACCCTGGTTATATGCCATTGGGTATCCCCGGGGTTGCGCCATTCAAACGTTTCTCCCACTTCCAGGCCCAGCAGGGTCGCCATCTTGCAGGTCATGGCAGCCCCGCTGTCGGGAAGCGTCATGGGGTTTCTTTCCGGATCCTGGAACCGGATCTGTTCTCCCGGCTCAATCACGGTCAAAAATCCGGTTTCTTCCCTGCCATCCTTCCTGAGCTCAATGGCAAGTTCCTGGATCAGCTGTCCGCCGTACTTTTGCTTCAAAGCGTCTATCTCTTCCTGATGAATCTCCTCCTTCAGGTTAATCCTGTAGTCGTAGGCATGCAAATCCCGGTACATCCAGTCCCCCAGGCCGCCGATGGTATCCAGCACGCCGAATGCGCACAGGAGGAGGGTCATGGACCCGGCCACGCCGGCGATCGCCATGGCGGAACGGACTTTACTGCGCAAGATATCACGGATGTTCCATTGGGCGGAAAAGCCCAGCTTATGCCACAAAGCGCTCTTTTCCCAGCGGGTATGGCGCCCGGCTCTCGGAGGTTTTGGCCTCATGCAGGCGGCTGGGACATCCTTGAGTTCCCTCCGGCAGGCAAAATAGCTGGATGCGCCGCAGCAGAGAACCGCGATGATCACCACCGCGCAGGATTCGGGTGTGAGGACCGCATACCAGTCTGGCAGGTAATAGAGTGTTTTCTGCATTTCAAACAGGATGGGGGGCACCAGCAGCGGCCCGATGGCAAGCCCCAGAAGGCCTCCGGCAAGCCCAATCCATATGCCATAGGAAATATAGTGGAACAGGATTTTATGCCTGCTGTACCCCATCGCCTTCAGCGTGCCTATCTGTATCCTCTGGTTGCCCGTCATGCGCACCATGGTGGTGAGCATGGCCAGCGCCGCAATCAGGAAGAACACCACGGGAAACACGTTTCCTATGGCCTTGTTCTGCTGGATTTCCATTTCAATCATGGAAGTGCTCAGATGGGTTTCATGGGTCTGAAGCAGGCTGTACTTCCCTTTAAAGCGCTTTTCCAGTTCGGACTGGACCACCTTTGCGTCAGCGGAGTCCTCCAGCCTGATCATCAGCTGGTTATAGGGTAGTGGAAGGATCTCCGGCAGAACTTTCTTGGGCACAAAGGCGAATCCGAAGTTCTCAGGCTGGGGAAACAGTTGGGTTTCATCCCTGGCACAATACACATACTCCGGGTGCATGATAAGGCCTATAACTTCCTTTTCGAACACCATTCCGCCGGCTTCGGCCCGGATGGTATCTCCCACGCGGATGTCGTGGGCTTCGGAAAAATAACTGTCCAGCCATATCCCGTCCCTGGCAGGGTCAAAGGCTTCCCCCTCGACGAGATGAGGCCTGGAGAGCTCATTATCCTCAATGATATGTATCCTTAATGCAGGTTTTTTCCCGATCTGCACCACCGCATCAGCGATAAGGCGGCGGGAAACAGCCTCAACCCCCGATATTTGGGCCGCTTCCTCCAGGTCTTCCTCCGTAAAGTTCCGGCCGAGAAGCCAGAAGTCAGGCAGGCGGCTTTCTTCATAAAAACGGTCCCGTTCGTGTTTCATCCCCTGCCATTCGGCGTTGATCCCGGCAAATACGGTAACGCCCAGCATGGACATCAGAAAAATGGCTATGAACTGGGAAAGGTTCTGCCGCATATCCCTGAACATCTTTTTCAGGAGCATCACCAATTAACCTCCTCAACACTGACAGGAGACGGGTTTCTGACCTCTTCAACAATCTTTCCGCTCCGCAGCCGGATGAGCCTGTCTGCTGCGGGAGCAAGCGCCGAGTTATGGGTAACGATGATCACAGTATGCCCCTTCTCCCGGCTCATCCTCTGCAGCAGGGACAGGATGAGCACACCCGTCTCGCTGTCGAGGGCGCCCGTAGGCTCGTCGCACAAAAGCAGGGTCGGGTTTTTGCAAATGGCACGGGCAATGGAAACCCTCTGCTGTTCCCCGCCGGAAAGCTGTGCGGGGAACTTGTTCAGATGGGTCTCCATGCCGACCGATGCCAGGATCTCCCTGGCGTCCAGCGCGTTCCTGACCAGCTCTTTGGTAAGGGCTACATTCTCATAGACCGTGAGCGTGGGGATCAGGTTGTAGAACTGGAAGACAAACCCGATATGATCGCGGCGGTAGGCAGTCAGCTGCTTTTCATCGTAGGTCGCGATGTCGCAGCCGTTGACATAGATGGATCCGGAGGTCACCCGATCCATGCCGCCCAGGAGATTGAGCACCGTGCTCTTCCCGGCCCCGCTTGGGCCAAGGATAACCGTAAACTCTCCCTTATGTATCTCGAAACTGATGTTGTCCGCGGCACGTATCTTGTTTTCCCCATAGGCATACTCTTTCGTCACATTCTCAAAACGAATGAGCGGTTCCATCATGCAATTACCTTTCTGTTATATATTTTTCAGAACTTCAGGACTTACACCCAGCAGTCCTGAAAGCATATCCAACAGGGTATCGGTCGTGAGATTTTTCTTGTCGTGGACCAGATCGTCCTCACCGTGAACAAGCCCGAAAACACCGAAAACAAGGAAAGAAGCCGTTAATTTCGGATCCTTTACACGGGCAAGCCCCCGCTCTCTGAGGGTTGCCAGAAGCTCTGCAATGGGCCCGATCACCTCACCCGCTATCTGGAACGCCAGGCGGTAATGGATTGCCCGGAACTCCTCCTGGTGGATTTCGTCCATCAGGATACTCTCCGATACAGGAAGGACGTGGTGCATGGTATCCACGACCTTCTCGATGCGGCTTCTGAAGGTCAGGGAGTCGTCCCTGATAATGGCGATAATCCTTTCTGAAAATTGTCGGGCCAGCCTTTCCATAACCGCCCGGAAGACTTCTTCCTTGGATTTGAAATAGTAGTAGAAAAGGCCCTGCGCCACATTGATCCGCCTGACGATATCGCTGACCGAGGTTTTTTCGTAACCCCTGGTCAGGAAGAGTTCCATGGCGGCATCCAGGATTTCTTCTTTCCGTTCCTCGGGATTTTTGGATATGCGCGTCACATCATCACTTCCTTCTTATATTTCCATTATAATCTACTGACTGACATTCAGTCAATAATAAGTTTCAAAATTCCGCCTCCGTTTAAGGGAGGCGGAATACATCCGGGAAACTCCAGTTCTGGGTTTCGCCATGCAGAATTATACCATGTTCAGGAAAACCATGCAGCATCGTGCCGGCTTTCCCGCCGTAAGGACGGCTATCGCCCCAGTATCAGCCGGCCCACATCCTCCGCAGTCTCCACGATATAAGTGGCATTTTCCTTCCGAAGATCCTCCTGCGTACCATATCCGTACAGGACGCCGATGCAGTCGATCCCGACTTCCCTGGCGCCTATGACGTCGTATTTCGTGTCCCCAACCAACACGACGCCGTCCTTTCTACTGATATGGAGCTCATCCAGGCAATAGCGCAAAACTTCGCCCTTGGTGGATCTTGAGTCGTCGGGGTTGCTGCCCGCAATCACCACAAAGTAATGGGCCAGTTTGAAATGCTCCAGGATCTGCCTGGCATGGGCCATGATCTTGGAGGTCGCCACAGCCAGCGTTTTCCCGCTGGATTTCAGTTTCTCAAGCAGTTCAGGGATCCCCGGATATACCGAATTCTCGAACATGCCTTTGGCAACATAATATTCCCGATAAAGCCTGATGGCTTCAGCCACCTGTTCATCATTGAATCCGCACAGGGTCCTGAAGGAATATTTCAGCGGAGGTCCAACGAATTTTTCAAGGGCGGCCGCATCCTGCTCCTCAAAGCCCATGGATTTCAGGGCATAATTGAAGGAATTGACTATCCCCGGCTTTGAATCGGTCAGCGTTCCGTCCAGATCAAAGAGAATGATGTCGTAGTTTCTTGTGGTCTGCAATCTGTTCACTCCTTGAAGCAACGTCTTTTGATAAAATTCGGGGCATCCCCGGGTATTCATTATTAAGGCTGTGAGATTTTTATTATATCACATATTCAGATTTTTGCCCTGCTTCATTGGCTCAGAATCACAAATACGCATTGTATCAGGTACCATTATCCCGTGATATCCCTGCTGTCCTTGCTGGCAGGCGCAGGACTGGAGTTGCTCTCCAGGATTAAAACAACCCGGCCGCTGGGCGGGACCGGGTTGCTGCTTTCCAAACCATTTATCAGTATTCACTGTCTTTAAGAATGATGTCATGGGCACCGCCTTCAATCAGGCTGGTGGAGGACACCAGGACAAGCCTTGCGGTCTCCTGCAGATGCTTGATGCTCTTGGCTCCGCAGCTGGACATGGTGGACCGGATCTTGCTCAGGGTAACCTCCAGGTTGTCCTTCAGCTTACCGGCGTAAGGCACATAGCTATCCACGCCTTCTTCGAACTTCATGTGAACGCTGCCACCCTGATCGTAGCGCTGCCAGTTCCTTGCGCGGTTGGAGCCCTCGCCCCAGTATTCCTTCACATAGCTGTTGCCGCGCTTCACCTTCTTGTTCGGGCTTTCATCAAACCGGGCAAAATACCGTCCCATCATGACGAAATCCGCTCCCATGGCCAGGGCCAGTGTCACATGATAATCATGGACAATGCCGCCGTCGGAGCAGATGGGGATATAGATGCCGGTCTTTTCAAAATATTCATCCCTTGCCTGGGCCACCTCGATGACAGCGCTGGCCTGACCGCGTCCGATACCCTTCTGCTCGCGGGTGATGCAGATGGAGCCGCCGCCGATACCCACCTTCACAAAATCGGCGCCCGATTCCACCAGGTACATGAAGCCTTCGCGATCGACCACGTTACCGCCGCCGATTTTGGCATCCGGATAATTCTCCTTGATGTATTGGATGGTTTCCCTCTGGTATTCGGAGAATCCGTCGGAAGAATCCACGCAGAGGATGTCCACTTCAGCTTCCAGCAGGGCAGGCACTCTCTCCTTGTAGTCCCTGGTATTGATACCGGCCCCCACCATCAGCCGCTTTTTGTCATCCATCAGCTGCAGGGGATTCTGCTTGTGTTCTTCATAGTCCTTTCTGAAAACAAGGTACTGGAGCCTCTGATCCTTATCGATGATGGGAAGAGCGTTGAGTTTGTGCTCCCAGATGATGTCGTTGGCTTCGCTCAGCGTGATGCCGACGTAACCCACAATGAGATCCTTGAAGGGAGTCATGAACTCGGATACTTTCTTATCCAGCGGATCCCGACTCAGCCGGTAATCGCGCCCGGTAACAATTCCCAAAAGCTTGCCGTTGGCTGTTCCGTCGTCGGTGACCGCAATGGTGGAATGCCCCGTCTTTTCCTTGATGGCCAGCACATCCCTCAGGGTATGGTTCACTGAAACATTGGAGTCGCTGACGACAAATCCGGATTTATGCTTCTTGACCTTTCTGACCATTTCGGCCTGTTCTTCAATGGGCTGTGAGCAATATATAAAAGAAAGACCACCGCATTTGGCCAATGCAATGGCCAGTGTATCGTTTGAAACGGCCTGCATGATTGCGGATACTATCGGAATGTTCAATGTGATGGCCGGTTTTTCACCTTTGGCGAACTTGGTAATGGGTGTCCGCAAATCAATATTCTCCGGCGTACAGTCCTTCGTCGTAAGATTCGGCAACAGCAGATATTCGCTGAATGTCCGCGAAATATCCGGATAAATAATAGCCATGGCAATCTCCTCCCAACAGTATTTTCATGATCACACGCAATAAATTTTAAATATTGTATATAACTTTCCTGCAGATGTCAACTGTCAGGCAGCAGGATCCAAAGAACGGCGAAAATGCCGCCGTTTATTTTCTCTTTCTGAAGCCCCCCGTTATCTTGCGACGGATATCCACATTGCTGATAAAGGGCGTCCTGCGCGTTTTTTTCTCGGGAAAAATGCCGGCGTGGGCCGCCTTTGCCGACTCTATGGAATAGAAGACTTTGGAATCGGCCTGTTCAATGATGGATACGGCCTCATCCAGATCCTTGCGCCGTATCAGGGAAAACAGCAGCGTAACCTCCTTGGTCGCCCCCCTGCCTTCCACGGCGGTGACGCCAAATCCTGCTTCTATGAGTTTCTCCATCAGGGTTTCCTTTTCCGGGTTCTCCTTGATGACAAATATCCTGAGCACAAGATAACCAATGGCCAGCTTCTCTTCCGCCATGATGCCCAGGTAATTGCCCAGTGCAAAGCCCAGCGCGTACGCCACATAGCATAGCGGATTGTTCAGGTTCTGCATGATCTGGCTGATGGCCACAATCCAGATAAACACCTCAAAAAATCCCAGGATGGGCGCAGCAAGGCGGCTGCCCCTTGACACGAAGATGATGCGTATGGTTCCCAGGGTTACATCCACCATGCGCGCCAGAACGATCAGGATGGGCAGTATAACCCAGGAAAACAGGTCGCTGGACATCAAATCCGCCACAATGATCCTCCCCTGTCCACAAGTCTTGCCTGTGTCGGATGGTTATGTATATTATGTTTACCCACGCCGCAGGAACGATTCACAGCGGCTTATTGAGAAACTACGACAGACAGACAAAAACCATACCATAAAAAAAAGGAACAGGCAACAACCTTTTTGGAATGTCGCCCGTTTCCTCTTATTTTCCTGACGGCAGATTCACGCCTTGATCACCCTGCCAAGGGCTTTCAGGACCAGCAGGGCAAGGACGCCGCCTATGGCGGCCGTCACCAGCTGGGGCCAGCTGAAGGTGGCGATCATGGCGCCGGCTTTTTGGGCAGGCAGCCCCATCAGGCTGACAAAGATGTTGACGCCGGCAAAGAGAAAAGCGAATTTGAGAACGGCTCCGGCGCAGATGCCCAGTATCCGGTTCTTTTTAAGCAGGACGAACATCAGCACCAGGATGAAGTTGCCCCCAGCCACGACGGGTGCGAAGGGCAGCGGCATGGAAGCGCCTGTCAGAATAGCGCCAAAGGGTGCCAGAACGGCCACCGCCGTTCCTCCCCATATGCCTGTGGTTGCCGCAGCTATCAGAAGGCAGGCATTGACCAGGGAACCGGTGATGAACTGGTTGAACTGCCCCAGGGGAATCGCCCGCCCGATGGTCTGGAATACGATGGTCAGGGCCAGAAGAATCGCCGTTCTGGCAATAAAGTGAACTGAAAGCTTCTTGTTTTCCATCATGCTACCTCCAATTATCCTGTTTCGATATCCTGTTTCGTACATCAGCCTGATGCATGCCGTCACGCTTGCCCGGCAACCCGCATGCCAGGCCGGATAATAAAACAACTCTTCCCCATCGTCAGGAAGAGCCGTCATTTTCATACCTCATACCATCAACCCCCTCCGACTGAGAATGCTCCGATTCGTCAGGATTTTGAGAATTATATGGTGGGATCCCTGATACAGGAAGTCTTCCGGTATCTCAGATCGTTCCATGCCATATACAACTAGCTTACTACGGCCACTTTGGCCTTCACGCCTTTTATGTTTCCAAGCTTGCCGCTCAAGGCACCTATTTCGTCATTGGTGCCGTCCACGATGATGGAAATCACAGAAATCCCCCTCTCTTCATAGGGGATTCCCATGCGCCCGACAATGATATGCGCATAATCGCTCAATATGGCATTGACCTTTCCGGCCGATTCATCCCGGTTACTGACAACAATGCCTATTACGGCAACCCTGCTGTTGGTCTCCATCATTCATCCCGTCGCTTATCAGTTATTACGCATGGTACAACAATAATCCGGCAAGGATCAAAAAAGAACAGCCCTTGCTATCGGGCCTTATTTCAGTTCCTTATAGCGCTTGATCTTCTTTGTGGTTGTCTTGGCGAACTCCTCGTCCCTCAGTTCGAAATGCCTGATGTATTTGTACAGCACCAATTGCTTGTTCACATTCCTGACCTCGTTGCCGATCACTTCATGGGGCGTGCTTCCAGGTGCCGTGCCGTTTTTGATGTCCTCTTCAATCTTCTCATAATTGGGGACAATCATGGCGTGGACAGCAATATCTTCATCACCCTCATCGGCTTTCCCGTACACAAGGGATTCCTTGATATACGGGCTTCTTCCCAGCAGGGTCTCTATCTCTTCCGGATAGATGTTCTTACCGTTCTTGGTGACGATAACGTTCTTTTTGCGCCCGGTAATGTGGAGGAATCCGTCCTCGTCGAAGTATCCCAGGTCCCCGGTGTAGAACCAGCCATCCCGTATGGCTTCCCGGGTAGCCTCTTCGTTCTTGTAATATCCCAGCATGACGGAAGGTCCCTTGCATTTGATCTCCCCGATGCCCTCCTCGTTGGGGTTGTCGATGGCCACTTCCAGATTGGGCAGGGGAAGACCTGCCGCATCATCCTTATAGCAAATATCGCGGTTTAGTGTCACAATGGGGGAGCATTCGGTAAGGCCATAGCCCTGGACCAGGTTGATACCCATATCCCTAAAGCCTTTGGCCACCTGCGGATCGATGGCTGCCGCACCGCTGATGAAGAGCCGGAGCTTTCCACCGAAGGTCTCATGGATCTGCCTGAAAAGTTTTTTCCGGATATCGATGCCGATTCTTCGGAGGGCATTGCTGAGCCTGATGGCGAACTTGAGTTTCCCAAGGCTTCCCGTTTTGGCTGCCTGGTTCATGATCTGCTTATACATGGATTCAAAGATCAGGGGAACACCGTTCATGATGGTGCAGCCCGATTCCTTCAGGTTTTTCACGATGTGCCGCAGCCCTTCGCAGAAAGCGATCGTGCATCCCCTGTACATCTGGCACAGAAAGCCGCAGGTACACTCATAGGTGTGGTGGATGGGCAATACGGACAGGAACGTGTCCTTTTCGTCGATATAAAGCATGGAGCACATGTTCATCAGGTTCTCGCAGATGTTTCGCTGCGACAGCATAACCGCCTTGGAGGTATCGGTAGTTCCGGAGGTGAACAGCAGGATATTCATGACCTCCGGGTTGATCTCCGCATCCAGGAAGGCCCTGTTCCCCTTTTCCAGCAGTTCCCGGCCGCGCTCCAGGAGGCGTGAAAAGGACAGCACATCGCCGTTGTCCTGCTCTGCATCCATATTGATGAAGCAGACCTCCTGATGGTTGGCGCGGATGGTCTCCATGGATTCAGCCAGGTTTTGCGAATAGATGACCGCATTGGCCTCGGAACGCCTGATGAGATTGTCGATTTCATTGGGCGGAAGCTCCTTGTCAAGGGGAACTGCGACGCCCGTACCGCACAGTACCGCAAGATAGGACACATTCCATTCATAGCGGTTTTCACTGATCATGGCGATCCGCTTGTCCTTGAGGCCCAGATCGACCAGGGCTGTTCCCAGGGCATCAATGTCCTGCTTGAACTGCTTGTAGGAAATGGGAATATATTCGGGGTTGCCCTCCCGCTTCACCAGGAAGGCCGCCTTGTCACCGAACAGCTCCACGCTGGAGGTGATCATTTCCCTGAGATCCCGGATTGGTCTTACCTCATACAAATTCTCGTAACAATTCTTCATGCCGATACCCCATTCCTGACAAATTCAAGCTGTTTTCAGCCATTCTGGCTTATTTCACCTTCTGCATAACATGATTCTATCAAACTATCCATGAAAAGGAAAGTATAAACATTCATGCATGTGGTGAATTCCAGCCGGCATCGGCAATGGATGCTTTTGCCGCTTTACCCTGCAAAGAATATCTTTTTCATATTGTTTACTTCTATACTTTTTGCTATGCTTACTTTGTAGTTTTTGTATTTTTTTGACGAAGATGGCTTGAGGGTGATTCGATTGAGCAAAAGTCAAATTACGCCCTTGGTATCGATTTTGATTGCGATTGTCGAAATCATTGTCACGGTGATCGTTTTTCTCATTTCCTCAAGCGGCAGCACCGTTCCTATCACGCAGGATGAAGCCATCAGCCTGTCCGATGGCTGGACGTGTTTTTGGGAAGATACGGATGAGGCCACCATACTCAGTATACCGACTAAGCTGGAGGGAGGTTATGCGGGAAGAATTCTCCACCTTTCGAACCATTTACCCGACAGGAGCTTCCGCAATCCAAGCCTGATGCTGCGCACGTCCGAGCAGCGCGTTGCAGTTCTTTTAAACGACAACCTCATCTATGAGTTCCAGCCGAAGGATCCCGGACGGGCTCCCGGCAGCATGTACCATTTCATCAACCTGCCTGCTGGTTATGAAGGCGGCCGGCTGGATATCTTCCTGTCGTCGCCGCTCAACCAGTTTTCCGGGATAATCAACGAGATCCGGATCGGCAGCATTACATCCCATATCCTGTTCATCCTGAAACAGGGCAGCGTCAGCCTGGTTCTGGCCGTGGTTGCCATTGTGCTCGGGTTTATCATGCTCAGCTTTTTCGTGTCCATGTGCTATGCCGGTTCCAGGCATGTGAGCATCCTCTACCTGTCCCTGTTCATCATACTGTCCGGGACCTGGATGTGTTCTGAAAGCCGTGCGCTGGAACTGTTCGTAAGAAACCCCATGCTCATCATGTGCGTTGCCTTCACGGCGCAGTATCTTGCTCCCATCCCGCTCCTGGCGTTTGTCATCGATATGTTCAGGCCGAAATATACCAACTGGCTGAAACAGTTTGCCATTATCTTTACCGCCCACTTTTTCGTGATCGCCATCCTGTACCTGCTTGAGATCGTCGAATTTTACAATTCGGTGGTCCTGTTCCACTCGGTCCTGATTTGCTGCATCATTGTTTTCCTGGTGATGTCGGTCAGCGAAATCCGGCGCGGGAAAAAAGGCATCCGGCTTTTCTTCCTGGGCTGCATCGCGCTTTGCATGGCCATCTGTGCCGATATCATACGCTACTACTTCAAGCCCCTTCCCTGGGTTGTGAAACCGATCATCTACCAGTACGGGCTCTTCGTATTCATCATTACGGCTGTTGCAGCCCTGGCCCGGCACATCTTTGTGACCCGTGAGGAAAAGATCAGCCATGACATCCTCATGTCCCTTGCCTTTACGGATACCCTGACGGGCTTAAAAAACCGCCGTTCCTTTGATGAACGGATGGAAGCCCTCAACAAGGAACTGGATGATTATTCATCCATTCATCTGGTTATCCTGGATATCAATAATCTGAAGCAGGTCAACGACACCCTGGGCCACAGGGAAGGCGACCAGCTAATCATGGAAGGAGCCCGGCTGATCAGCGAAACCCTGGGAAATCTCGGGGAGATCTTCCGGATTGGCGGGGATGAATTTGTTGTGCTGATCACCAATATTGAACCCTACTTCATTCAGGTTGAACTGGATACCCTGAACAAGAAGATCGAAGCCTTCAACGAGAAGGACACGCCCTTCAAGCTCAGCATCGCCTACGGTCTTGGCAGCTACAGCAAAGACCAGGACAAGGATCTGCATGATGTCTTCGTCCGGGCGGACAAATCCATGTATATCTGCAAGGAAAACCAGAAAGGTTTGCATCATGCGGGCAAGCAAATCAAATCATAATAGGGTGCAAGGGGTATATAAATAATAGTTTGCTCATAGTAACCCTGAAAGTGGTGATCAATCTTGGGTACCTTCAGAGAATTGTACAACAGACTTGTGGATGCCGCTCTGCGGAAGGAACTCGATAAGGAAGTCAGAGAAATAATGGCGTCGGGGGAATACAAGCCGGAGGAAGTGGACAGGCTGGTTAATCCCATGGCGCATCCCGTGGTAATGCGGGTGAGCGACTGCCAGTGCCCGTCGGGAGAAGACCGGGACAACTGTGCGGTAGCCTGCCTGTTTTCGGCCATTGAGCGGGATGAAAACGGCAACGTGGTCATTTCCACGGTGGACTGCACCGGATGCGGCGTATGCATGGAGAATTGCAAGCACGATACGCTCATCGACCGGAAGGAAATCATCCCTGTCCTGGAATTGCTCAACGAGCGCAAACGGCCGGTCTATGCCATGATCGCCCCGGCCTTCAACGGCCAGTTCAGCCTGGATGTGACCGCCGGCAAGCTGCGCACCGCCTTTAAGCTGGCAGGCTTCTACGGCATGCTGGAAGTGGCCCTCTTTGCCGATATCCTGACCCTCAAGGAGGCCTTGGAATTCGACAGGACTATCCATACCGACCGGGATTTCATGCTGACCAGTTGCTGCTGCCCCATTTGGGTGAACATGATCAAAAAGATTTACCATGATCTGATTCCCCACATGCCTCCAGCGGTTTCACCCATGGTGGCCTGCGGACGGGCCATCAAACGCATCCATCCCGATGCCGTCACGGTATTCATCGGCCCCTGCGTCGCCAAAAAGGCCGAAGCACGGGAAGCCGACATCGCAGATGCTGTGGACTACGTGTTGACTTTCCAGGAGATATCCGATATCTTTCAGAAGTTGGGTATAGACCCTGCCGTTCTCCCAGAGGACATGCGGGACCATTCCTCCAGATGCGGCCGGATTTATGCCCGAACCGGCGGGGTCAGCGAAGCGGTCCAGAACACCCTCAATCGGCTGAAGCCAGACAGGAAGATCAAGCTCAGAGCCATACAGGCCGACGGGGCCATTGAATGCAAGCGGCTGCTGAAGGAGATCATGGAGGGAAATATCAAGGCCAATTTTATCGAGGGCATGGGCTGCAGGGGCGGCTGCGTGGGTGGACCCAAAGCCATCATCAACAAGGAGGAAGGAACCGTCCATGCCAATGAATACGGCAATAACGCCTCCTACCCGACCCCCATCGACAATCCCCATGTCGTCGATCTCCTGGAAAGGCTGGGATTCCACACGGTAGAAAGCCTCCTGGAATCCGACAACCTGTTTATCCGCAAGTTCGAATAATAGATTGCCGCGCTCGCTTTGCTCGCTCGCAATGACATGTTACGTTGGGCGGCCGGGCTTTACAGGCTCCCGGGCATGCCAGATTGAAGAACCGCCTCACAAACTGCAGGCGGGGAAATGAAGAAGGTGAGGTTTCATGGTTAAGACATTGCCCATCAGAACAAGCGGCAGAACACAGCTTCTGGACATAACGGCACAGGTTCAGCGGGCCGTTGATGAATCCGGCGTTAAAGACGGCCTTTGCGTGGTCTTCGTACCCCACACCACGGCCGGAATAACCATCAACGAGAACGCCGATCCCGATGTGGTCTCCGATATCCTGAAAGAGATCAACAAGGTCATACCCTTCAATGACGGCTACGAACATATGGAAGGCAATTCGGCCGCCCATATCAAGGCCAGCCTGTTCGGCTTTTCAGAGCATATCATCATCGAATCAGGCCGTCTGCTCCTGGGCACATGGCAGGGCATTTATTTCTGCGAATTCGACGGACCCAGAAGCAGGCAGGTCAAGGTCAAGATCATTGAAGGCTGACGATAGCATCAGCAAGGCGCATAATCCCTTGCTCGATACGGTCTTCCGGCATATTGGAGAAATTGAGCCTCAAGGTGTTCTTTTTCGGGGTGCATGGGAAAAAGGACGCTCCGGGCACAAACGCCACGTTCTTGCTGAGGGCTTCCTTAAGAAGCTCAGTGCCGTCCATCCCCTCCGGCAGCATCACCCATGTGAACAGGCCACCCTTGGGATGGTTGCAGCGCACACCTCCCGGGAAATACCTTTCCATGGCCCGGATGATGGCATCCCGCCTCAATCTGTACACTTGACACAGCTTCCGGATATGGCGTCAAAGTCCTGCGTCTCGATATACCGGTTGATCTGCATCTGGCTGAAGGTGGAGGTGTGGAGATCGGCCCCCTGCTTGATCAGAACAAACTTCTCGAGCAGGGTACGATGGGCTGCGATCCAACCGATGCGCATGCCCGGACAAAGGGTCTTTGAGAAAGACCCCAGATAAACAACCCATCCCTCGGTATCCAGGGATTTGACGGCGGGCAGGATCTCCCCTTCATACCGGGGTTCGCCATAAGGATTGTCTTCCACCACAAGTACGCCATACTTGCTTGCCAGCCCGATCTGGGCTTTCCTGCGCTCAAGAGACCAGGTGCGGCCTGTCGGGTTCTGGAAATCCGGAATGATATAGATGAACTTCGGATGCTTTGCCTGTTTCAGAGCCGCTTCCAGGGCTTCGGGGATCATGCCCTCATCATCGGTCTCCACCTCAACAAACTTCGGTTTATAGGCCCGGAAGGCATTTATGGCTCCCAGATAGGACGGGCTTTCCAAAAATACTTCATCCCCCGGATTGATCAGCACTTTGCCGATAAAGTCCAGGGCTTGCTGGGAGCCGGAAGTGATGATGATCTCATCGGCAGCAACACGCGTTTTGAAAACCTTCTCCATACGCATGGCTATTTTTTCCCTCAGCGGCCGGTAACCTTCGGTGGTCGAATACTGAAGTGCCTTGTAACCTTCATCCAGGATCAGGCGGCTTGTCAAATCAGCCAGGGCCTGTATTGGAAAGAGTTCTGGCGCAGGCAGACCGCCTGCAAAGGATATGACCTCCGGTCTTTCGGTTATCTTCAGCAGTTCCCTTATCTCCGAAGCTTTTATATACGCCATTCTTTATGCAAGCAATGCTGATATCATGATATTCCACCTTTCATCGATTATTGGCCGGACCGGAAGGAGATGACCCTGCCATGGGCCGACTGTTTGCCTGACGGCATGGACATTGCTTCATACAATGGGTTTTATGGACTTAATCTCCGAAATGGACTTTCCTGTGACCTTGTTCAGGGTTACCGCTATCGCTTCCTTCAACCTTTCAATACCTTTCGGGATATCCTCCCTGGAAGGGTAGGTAAAGTTCAGGCGCATATACTGTCCACCCCTTCCGTTCAGGTAAAAAGCCGTTCCGGGCACAAAGCTGACTCCCCGTTCCGCTGCGTTCACAAGCAGGGACATATGGGGAATACCCTCCGGCAGCTTGCACCAAAGATAGTAGCCTCCCATGGGTTTGACCCATTCCAGTCCCGCTATGGGGCCGTCCATCAGGGCATCCAGCATGATATCCCGCTTGATCCGGTATTCTTCGCAAATCCTTTTCACATGGGGTTCATAACTGCCACTCCGCAGGAATCTCTCCACGATCCACTGGGATATGCTGTTGGCATGGAGATCCTGAAGCTGCTTGATCATGGCGAACTGGTGAACGACAGGCCTGGCTGCCGCCATCCAGCCAATCCGGATCCCCGGAAAGAGTATCTTGGAAAAAGTGCTGAGATAGATGACGTAACCGTACGGATCAAGCTCCTTCAGGGTTGGCCTCCTGGGTCCCTCGTACCGGATCTCGCTGTAGGGATCATCCTCGATGATGAGCACCTTCCGCCGATAAGCCAGTTCCAGAAGCCTTCTGCGCCGTTCCAGGCTCATGGAGATTCCCGACGGATTCTGATAGGTGGGCATGGTGTAGATCAACTTGGGCTTGTACCGCTGCAGGAGGTGTTCCAGGACATCCACGCGCATGCCCTGATCATCCACGGGGACCCCGACTATTCTTGTACCGGCCGCATTGAAGATCTGCATGGCGCTGAAAAAGGACGGTTCCTCAATGATCACCACATCCCCCGGATCGAGGAAAACCCTCGCCGCTATATCAATTCCCTGCTGGGATCCGGACAGAACCAGGATCTCATCGGGCGTACAGCTGACACCCCTTTTTTGCATCAGGTCCGAGATGGCTTCCCGCAAAGACCAAAAACCTTCGGTGGGGGTGTGCTTCAGCGCCTCATGGTACGGCTGCCGTACAATCTCTTCCTCAATTCCCCTGAAGGCTTCGACCGGATCGGTCTCCACGGCGGAAATACCTGCGGAGAAGGATATGACATCCTCACGATTAGCCATTACCAAAAGATCCCGCAGGAACGGATCATTGGCCCTTTCGGACATCCGGCTGAAAAACTGGGTATAGAGCGGCGCCTCAAACTCGCTGTGGGACTCGGTCACTTCCGACATCACAGACAGCACCATGGTGCCCCGTCCCACATGGGAATCCACCAATCCGTCCGCCTTCAGTTCCCGGTAGGCGGCAAGCACGGTGCTGCGGTTGATGCCCAGGCTCTCAGCCAGTTTCCTCTCGGGCGGCAGGACGCTGCCGGGCAATAGTCTTCCGTCGAAAATCATGGCACGGATCTGATTTCGAATCTGGAGATAGATCGGCGTCTGGCTCTGGCGATCGATGGTAATTTGCATGGAACACCCCCGGTTGGATTAATCCAATTCTATTATATACCGGCTGTTCAGCCATTGAAACAGCCAATTGGATTATTTTTAAACCAGCCAATTTTAGCGCCACCTCCCGATAACCGGTTGTTCTTCTCCCTCTGACCGGTTGCTTCACTGTGCTTCCCGGGCCGACGCGCCTTGCGGTATGGCCACAGGGCTCCATATCCGGGAACCCTGGGTTCAAGGCCACCTGTGTTTTTTGCCCAATAAAAAAAGCAAGGGGTTAAACCCTTGCCTTATCGCCATCCTGTCATACTTGTTGCCGGCCTGACAAACCCCGGCCTATGCTTCCAGAAGCGCCATAACCTCTTCCAGGCGCGGCATGGCCGGAATGGCCCCTTTTCTTGTTGTGGCCAGGGATCCTACCGCATTGGCGAAATTCACGGCATCCCGCAGCTCGTCAAAGGTCAGTTCCTGCAAACGACCGAAATACGGCCTGATCCTGAACAGGAATCCCCCGAGGAAGGCATCCCCGGCACCGGTGGTATCAATGGTCTTCACCTTGTCATAAGTCGGGAGCCTGTCATACTTCCCATCCATGCCAAAGAAGCATCCGTTCGGCCCCAGCGTGAGCAGGAGGATTCTGCCCCTGAACACCTCTGCCAGAAGCTCCGCACCTTTCTCCAAATCGGTCTGGCCTGTCAGGAAGATCAGCTCTTCTTCGGATATCTTGAGAATATCGGCGTATTCCATACCCCTGAGGATGACCTCCCGGGCTTCCTCCAGGCTGTTCCAGAGAGCAGGCCTCAAGTTGGGATCATAGGATATGGTCTTGCCCAGTTCCCTGGCGAAGCGTGCCGCTCCCAGGGTCGCAGTCCTGGATGGCTCATGGGTCATGGATACCGAACCGAAGTGGAAGGCCTTTGCCTGCCTGATGACATCCTGGTCAACCTCTTCAAAGGTCAGCATCCTGTCCGCGCCGGGATCCCTGTAAAAACTGAAGCTTCTGTCACCGGTTCTGCTCAGATGCACAAAGGCCAGCGTGGTGTGGACCTTGGGATCAAACCTCAACCCCCTGTGGTCGATGCCATTCTGTTTCAGGATGTCATACAGAAAACTGCCGAAGGTATCCGAACCCACCTTGCCGATAAATGCCCCTGTTCCGCCAAGCCTGGTCATTGCGGCAAGCACATTGGCCGGAGCTCCGCCGGGATTGCACTCAAAAAGGGGATTGCCCTGCTCTGACACACCCGAAGGCGTAAAATCAATCAGCAATTCCCCTATTGCCGCTAAATCCAACATATTCCTCACCATCCCCCAAAGCAATCATGTTCCTTGATCGTATTGTCCCAGATAAGCAGACCTCCCGCAAGTGCCGAAATTTCTGTTTTTGTGCCCATTCATCTGATCTGTGGATTAATTCGGTTCTTTTCCTGGTCATAGCGGTTCAGCGGCAGGGTCGCGGGCCCTTCCAGGACATTGCCCTTATAGTCGAACCTGGAGCCGTGGCAGGGGCAGTCCCATGAGGCTTCCAGCTCATTCCACTTCAGCTCGCATCCCATATGGGTACAGGTGATGTCCACGATGTACTCGTTCCCATCCTCATCCTTGTAATAGCCGCAGCGTTTGCCGCTGATATTGACAACCCGCCCCACCCCGGCCGAGGCGGGAATCTCCCTGTCTGCCGACTGAAGCTTTCCGCTGGTCAGCTGGACGGCCACGTCGGCGTTTTCCGAAACGAAGGTCGAAGAAGCCACATCCTTCAGGGTGGTATGGGCATACAGCGCTTCATAGGGCGAATGCCCATCCAGGATCATCCTGCTGATGACCATGCCTGCCGCCGTACCGCCGGACAGACCCCATTTATTGAATCCTGTGGCTACATAGACGTTGGGCATATCCTTGTTCAGGTATCCCACATACGGAATGCTGTGGGGCGGTTCATAGTCCTGGGCTGACCACTGGTATTGGTAATCCTCAATCCCAAAAACCTCATTGCCGAATTTCTTCAGTTCCAGGTAGTGATCCTTATCCTGATGGCCCACCTTGTGGCTTTCACCCACGATCAGCAGGGAGTTGGCTTCATGTACATACCGAATGGACCGTGTGGGCTCCTCTGCACTGATGAAATGACATTTGGGGAAGCTCCTGTCGTATTCTGCCATGACCGCATAGGTCCGCATGGGCTTGAGTCTGGCAAAATAGAAGCCCATCCCGTCGTAGCAGGGAAAATGGGTTGCCACGATCACGCGGGCAGCATTGATGGTCACATTGTCCGCTGTCTTGAGGATGCAACGCTCCCCGGGCTCAAAGTCAACAATGCGGGTATCTTCGTAAATCCTTCCGCCCAGTTTGACGACTTCTTCGGCCAGTGCATCCAGGTATTTTTTGGGGTTGAACTGGGCCTGATTGCTCAATACAAGCGCGTTTTTAATCCTGATCGGGATGGGGAGTTCCTTTTCCAGCCTGCAGTCCAGTCCCAGTTTCTGATAGGTTTCATATTCCTGATTGATTTTTTCCGCATAGCCTTCATCCTGGGTATAGACGCATGCCGAAACCCTTTGGAAATCACACGGGATGTCATACCTGGCGATCAGCGTCTCCACCAGTTCCAGGGCCTTGTCGTTAATCTCATAATAACGGCGGGCCCTGTCCAGGCCGAACTTGCTCTCAATTTCAGCATAAACCAGACCATGCTGGGCGGTGATCTTGCCGGTGTTGCGGCCGCTGCAGCCGTACCCGATCCTGTCCGCATCGACCAGCACCACTTCCCGCCCGGCCGATGCCAGGAGATAAAAGCACGTCATGCCTGCCATGCCGCCGCCTACCACCAGGCAGTCCACCTTCATATTCCGATCCAGTTTTTCATAACGCCTGCTTTCCGAACTCTCAATCCAATACGCCTCGTTCATGTCCTTTCTCCTTCGTTAACCGCCGAAAGCCTCACGGAACCGGAACTTCACCAGCACCGTAGGCTCCGGTTCGGTTCTCATCTTTCCATGAATAAGGAACGGGGACTGCCCGACGGATAGATGCCCCGTCATGCCGCAAGGATGCCGAAGCACCCGGCCTGAGCAGTCCCGCATTGGCTCTTTCCAATCCCCTTCATTGCAACGGACCGCAAAACCATGCGTTCCGCTGCAAAGCAAGCACAAACCTTTGATTCTGAAAGAAGCCATTCCTATTGTCTGCGATTCGGATGATTTTATGCACGAGGCATAAAGCCCGTGAAGGTCTTGTTTGCAAAACCTGTCCGGACGTGTTCAGGAAGCGTTTGCTTTTTCTGAATCGGGATCCTGTGCGTTGGTGCGCCGGTCCATAATGGCTGGCAAACTGCACCAGGCGGTAATCACCACCAGGATCACGGCACCTCCGATAAAGGCCATGGTTCCGGGCACTTCACCGATAGTCAGGAAGACCAATACCGGATTGAGCACCAGCTCAATGGTCGATATGAGGATGATCTCCAGGGCCTTCAGGTGTCTGACCGCCTTGGAATAAAGGATGTAAGGCAATCCCAGCTGAACAGCCCCCAACAGGATCAGACCAAGCCAGCCTTTTGCATCCGGCATGGCACTTGTCAGAAAAGGAAGTCCGATCAGTGATGTGAGCACATTGCCCAGCAAGACCGATTCCAAAGGCGATTCATGCTTCTGCATCCGCATGAATACCGCAAAGGTGGCAAAACATACGCCGCTCAGTAAGGCGCATACATCACCCATGAAGTTGCTGGTATTGAGGCCGTCTATGAAGAACAGGACCATGCCGCCAAGGGTCAGCAGAATGGCCGCCCAGTCATAGGGCTTTACCTTTTCCTTCAGCAGCCAGGCGCCCAGTATGGCCACATAGATCGGCGCCGTGTATTGAAGGAGGATGGCGTTGGCGGCAGTGGTCAGTTTGTTGGCCGAAACGAAAAAGATGACCGTCCCGGTGTAGGCAAGGGCAGCCCCGATTTGTGCGGCCGACCAGGTGAATTTAGGCTTTTTGAGATATATCCAGATGATCAGGGAAGCAATGGCGCTCCGGGTTCCCGCTATGGCAAGCGCATTGGAGTTTACAAGCTTTATCAGGATGCCGCCAAGGCTCCACATGACAGCTGTCAAGACAAGATATAGGATGCCTTGGGTCTGCTCCCCGCCAGTTTTTGGGGCATATCTCATCAGTCCTCCAGGCAGATATTCATGCCCGGATGCCTCACCCCTGCCACTGATTTCAGGGCTGGAGCATCCCGGCCCGATTGTTGTTTCTTTCCAATATAGATCATGTCAGCCGGATGATCAATGCTTTTTTCTGTTGAGCACAGCCGCCCTCATCCCATTCTCACAGGATGTTTTCGCGCCTTTTGCAATGCGACCTTAACTTTACGGGCTCCCTTCCCAGGTATCATTGCGAGCGCAGCATCAGCGGAGCGTGGCAATCTCCGGAAACCCGCATAGTTCCACCGCTGTACAATGGGTATTCCTAGGGGGGGTATGGCTTTGGCAATAATTAAGTTTGTCATGACTAACTTCAACATGCTACATTAAAATCATCAAATTCAATATTAGAACTTTAGTGGATGATTCTGCTATTTTCAGACATGGCCGGCTCTCACGCCTGCCTGCCTATACACAACCCATTTTGCAACTGAAGGGAGACACCTATGGTAAAGAATTTGAGCAATATATGGAATTTCATAATCCTTGCTGTTCTGGCACTTGTCATGCTTGTCGGGATCAGCGCAGCGGCCGGAACAGGCAATCCGGCTTCCCAGGTCGGCAGCACGCTTCCTGGAACTTCAGAAAAAAACACCCGCGGGGACGGACTTCCGGAACCCGAACCGGAAACAACCATCAAACCGTCAACTGCTCCGGCTGCAGAACCCGTCTTGGAGCATCCCGAGGCCGCAGCACCACCTGCTGTACCCATTTCGGGCGATGACATGAAGCCGGTTCCGGGTACAACCATACCTGCTCCGGCACAGAACAACGTGACTTCACCATCCCTGTCATCGAACCCGGGGGCTTCGGCAACACAGGCTCCGGCAGCTTCAAACTCGCCTGTCCCGCCTTCGCCACCTGCACCAACCACAACTGCAACCCCAAAACCGTCACCTTCCCAGTCGCCTTCTCCGTCACCAACTCCGACAACAACTCCGCCCACTTCACCGGTACCCGCTCCTTCCGGCAAGGTTATCCTGGGCTATTATGCAGGCTGGGCAGCTTACTCGGGCTACAAACCCAGCCAGATACCGGCAACCAGACTGACCCATATCAACTATGCCTTCGCAAAGATAGGCAGCGATTTGAAGATTGCCCTGGGCGACCCCGCCGTGGACCCCGGCAACCTGTCGGCGCTGGTCAAGCTGAAAAACGTCAACCCCAACCTGAAAATCCTTATTTCCGTTGGGGGATGGAATGATTCAGGAAGGTTCTCGGATGCGGCCCTGACCGATGCCAGCCGCACCGCCTTTGCCGACAGCGTGGTGGCGTTCATCAAAAAATATGGCCTGGATGGCGTTGATATCGACTGGGAATACCCTGTATCAGGCGGATTGGCCACCAACACCAGGCGGCCTGAAGACAAGCAGAACTACACCCTCCTGCTGGCCAAACTCCGCGAAAAGCTCACCCAGCAGGGAGCAAAGGACGGCAGGCATTACTGGCTCACCGCGGCCGGATCAGCGGGAAGCTCTTACGCAAAGAACGTTGAGCTTTCCAAGATCCATCAGTATCTGGATTATGCCCTGGTCATGACCTATGATATCAACGGTCCCTGGGATGCATTCACAGGCTTTAATGCGCCGCTGTATGCCTCCGATGGACCAACGGCATATTACCGCTGGAGCGTCGATTCCGCCATCAACATGTACCTCTCATCGGGTTTTCCGGCATCCAAGCTGGTAATGGGCATTCCCTTTTATGGCTACGTCTTCAGGGGGGTAGCTCCTGCCAATAACGGGCTCTACCAGGCTTTTGCATCCGGTGCTTCCGCATCCTATGACAGCATCCAGTCCCAGTATGCCGCCAACCCGGCCTTTGCGGCATACAACTCCGATGCCGTGGCGCCATGGCTGTTCGGCGGGGATACCTTTATCAGTTATGACAACGCGGAGTCCATCACCCGGAAGGCCCAATACATTAAAACCAGGAAGCTTGCCGGCGCCGGTATCTGGGAACTCTCCCAGAACAGGAACGGTACCCTGCTGGACATCATTCACCAGAACCTTCGCTGATCCGGAGGGCAAGCATAAAGCGCAGCACCATGGCTGCGCTTTTGATTTGCCTGAACGGTTTTCAGCTTCTGTTGCATCAGTTGCCCGGACCCGGCCGGCTGCAAAGCTCATAAGTCTTGTAGACCATAATGATGGCCTGTTCCCGGCTTAAGGTTCCTGTCGGGTTCATCATGCCCCCGCTTCCGACAATGATCTGGTTGGCACTGCAGAAGTTAACGGCTTCCAATGCCCACGGCGCAATCTTGTCCGCGTCCCTGAACCGGGGCGCATCGGTTATGGGCTGGGCCAGATCGGGGCGGATGGCCTTCACGGCCTGGTAGACGATGACGCAAAGCTGCTGGCGGCTTATGTACTCATTGGGGCTGAAATAACCGTTGCTGCCTGACAGAAACTTCATGGAAGCGGCCTTCAGCACATCCGGATCGGTCGTATCCGCGAAGCTCACACCCGGGAATGGAATAATCTCCCCCAGGAAGGTCTCCGACATTCTGACGATCAGGGAGCTGAATTCCCGCCGGGTTATGCCTGACTGATAATCCTCCAGAAGCGCAACAGGCACGATGTTGGCCGCTATGGCGGAACGGATATGGGGAACAGCCCAGTTGGAGGCCCCGATGCTGTCAATGTCCGGAATGGGAATATAATCGCTTTCAGCGGCGTTCCTGTCGGTCACCCTGATGGTATGCCTGAAGCTTGCGGTTCCGCCGGCACCGTCATAGGCCGTGATGATGATCTCCGCATCCCGGCCAATCAAATCCCTGTAGAAGAACAGGCCGTCCACAATCCAGCCCGCTGTAGCGGAAAACCTGAGCTCATCCTGTTCCTTATCCGAAAACTCTTCCCGGAGGTCAAAAACGAACAGTTCTCCCGGCCTGATATCGGACGTGTAGTCCGAGCGGGCAACAGGCGGCGTATTACTGGGCAGATAAACCGCACCACCAACGACAGTAATCATGGTGGTGGCCGGCTTTACGGAATGGGCCAGGATCCCGGTATCATGGATGAAGCTGAGGCGATAGACGCCGTCGGGAATCCCGGCCAGGGAGTAGGCGTGGATATAGTCGCCGGTATCATGGGATTCGGTTCCCGTCAGACTGTATGAACGTCCTCTCACATCCACAAGGAACAGGGACGGTATGTATGGATCCACCCTGCCGTTTCTGTTGACCGTCACCGAATAACCATTGCCATAGGCGTCGATCCATCGGTGCAATATCCGCTTGGATGCCGTATCGAAGATAAGATCATCCCTCAGGGTTTCCCCAAACCTGAAGCTTTTGGTCTTTCCGCTGAACTCGGTATGAAAGCTGTTGAAATAGGTATCCGAAGCCGTACTGCCATCCTTCAGGGTTCTTTGTGTGAGCAGAAAAATATCGTAGAAGCCCTTCATGACCTGGATGGATCCCGATGATCGATCCAGGGTGTTTGCGATCACATTGCCCGTGGGAATGTTGCGCAGCATGTATTCGGCCTTATCCGCAGAAGCCAGGTCGGCCTCCACCGTAATGGTCTTCAGACTCGCCGAATCCAGCGACCTGATACTGTCCAAATCGTCCATCCTGCCTGAATGGTACCATGCCTTCGTATTCCTGGCGGGATCAGTCCTTTCGCCCCCGGAATAGGAATAGATATCAATCCAGAGATCCGCCCGGTCATAATATAGCAGTCCGGCATAAAGAGGGCGCCCCTCATCGCCGGTGATTTCCGCAAAGGGAATATCCTTCGTGCTTATGACCGCCTCATAGGCTTTTCCGCCCCATTCCCGGACATCATTGAAACCGACGAGGGAACTTCCGAGAATCCGGGTGGTTACAACGCAGCCCGGTATCCTTTCCCGGGACGTCAGCCCCAGCACATTGCACTCCGAGGGTTCGAACACCTTTTCCCCACAGGTCCCCACAATCCGGAAATAGAAAGGGATATCCTGCAGGCCATCGTTCAGTTGGGATGCAACGCTGCACCGAACTTTGTCATACCTGCGGGCAAGCATTTCAAAGTCAAGATTGACCATCCAAACCCCGTTGGCCAGGACAGGGTTTACGTCCAGCTTGGTTATCCTTGTGTCCTTTTGGGAAAATCCGAAAACGTGGATCCTTGGAGCCCCGATCAGGCTGTCTTCCGTATCATACACCCGGATTCTCACATTGTAGGCCGGCACATCAAAGGCACGCTGATAGACCTCGCCCTCGGAGCCGTCGAAGAATACGGGCATGGCTTCCAGCATGTGCGGTCCCGCCGCGAGGCTTCTGATATCCAGGCTTGTCCGGATCACACCGGACGATGTGACGTTTATCTCCCTGAAAGTCACATCGTCGATGCTGATCGCCACGCTTTTCACGGAAGGTCCCGCAAAGAAACTGAAGTTCAGGTGGTATTTTTCTTCATGGGTCCCGTCGGAGTATGGTTCGATCACGTAAAATTCCGGATCCGACCGGTAATTCCTAAAGGTCATCCCGCCATGTCCGAACAGCTTGTCCTTTCCGGGAATGCCCAGGTCATAGGTATGGCTGAAAAGAATATTTTCAATATCGGTTAGGCTTCGTGCGGGATCCTCCAGCATCAGCATGGCCGCTGCCGACGAAACCAGGGGTGCAGCCATGGAAGTACCGGATTTGACTCCCGTGGAGTTGCCGGGCATCGCACTGACGACCTTTTCTCCCGGTGCACAGATATCGATAAACTCTCCGGTATTGGAAAAGTAAAGCAGGTCGCCGTTGCTGCCGGTAGCGCCCACCGCGATCACCTCGGGAAAAGCGGCCGGGTAATAGTGGGAGATATCCCTGGCATCATTCCCGGCGGAGGCAACAATCATCACTCCCCGGGAAACGGCATAGTCTACGGCTTTGTCCAGATAAGCGGTGGTGCCATAGCCTCCCAGGGACATATTGATGATGTTGGCGCCGTGTTTCACCGCATAGTCTATACCCTTAACAATGATGGAATCCGGCGCGTCCCCTTTTTCATCAAACACCCTGATGGGCATGATTCTGACATTGCCGGGCGTGTTTTGGGCAATGATGCCGGCAATATGCGTTCCATGACCAAACAGATCCTGGGGGTTATGATCGTCCTCCACTGCGTCATAGGGTGAAACAATCCTGTCCCTGAGCCAGGGATGGGAAAGATCGGTTCCGGTATCCATCAATGCGATGATGACGGTTCCATCCCTGTCCTGCACCATCTCCGCCAGACGATCCAGGCCTATGGCATCCCCTGCTTCGGAAGCGTAGATTGCATCAGGGGAAAGATTGCCGCCCCCGGCATCGAAATGCCGGATTCGATCCGGTTCCATGTAACGCCCCGTCAGCCAAGCGCCATCTTTGCAAAAAGACAGCCATACCTGCCCGTTTCTCAGCCAGGCGCCGGTTATATCCGCCCTGTCTGCGGCCACGACCTCGCCTGACGGCATTTCCACAAGCGCACGGGTGGTGTGGGCGTCTTCAAGCTCCATCACAATGCTCTGCAACAAGGGGCCGTCCGCTCCGCGGCCTTGAGTTCCGGCCAGTTCCTGAGCCGCAGCAGGCAGCCCGGCCGTCTGAATGACCAATGCAATAAGGATGGCTGCAAGTTTCTTCCACATTTCTTTTTCCTCCGGGGCCCGGCCTTTTCCAGCCTGCCCATTTCATTATAGCTTTTTCGCTCAGTTCAGGAAAGCTCAACCATCCCGACAAATGCCGCCAAAACCTGCGATCCGCAAAACGGCGTATGCTGTGCGGCGAACATGCGCGGAAAACCATTGCCCGAAAAAAAATGGAGTTTCCCAAATTCTGCATTATGGCTTATAATAACTGTATAGCATCATTCTGATATCCTGTTGTGCCGGTAACGAGCCGGTAAAAAATCCGGTCATTCCATATCTGTCCGGGGGATGGTATCATGCCTGAAAAGAAAAAAAGGTATACGTTCGGAATCCTTATCGACTGGATAACCAGTTGGAGTGATAGCCATTACTACCAGTCCCTGCTCCTTTCGGGGCTGTCTGATTTCGCAAAGGCAAACGACATCAATGTGATCTGCTTTGTCACAGGAAGGGTGGATTCCCCCTATGAATGGGACAGATGCCGGAATATCCTGCTGAAATTCATCGATAAGAACAAGGTTGACGGCCTGATTGTACCCACCACCGCCATCGGTGTGTACAGCAGCGCCCGTTCCATCGTGAAGCTTCTTGAAGGCTACGGCGACCTGCCCATCGTTACGGTGGGCGAGCGGTTTGAAAATTACCCGTCGGTCACCATCGATAATTATTCAGGTATGCGCCAGGTGGTGGATCACCTCATCGAATCGCACGGTTACAGGCGGATAGCGTTCATTAAAGGGCCGCCGTGCAAGGAAGCCTATATCCGTTTCCAGGCTTATCTGGATTCCCTGGCGGCCCATCAGATCGAATATGATCCCACCCTCGTCTATAACGGGGATTTCCGCTTTGAGTCCGGTTCCGAAGCGGTTAGGACATTTTTGCGCGAAAACATCCGGTTTGACGCCCTTGTCAGCTCCAACGACAACATGGCGATGGGCGCCCTCATCGAGTTCAACAAGAACAACCGGAATCTTATCTTCACACTGCCGATAACCGGTTTTGACGACTCTGAAAACGGGCGGATCTATGGTCTGACAACCGTGCGCCAGAATTTTCATGAGCAGACTTACCGGGCTGCGGAAATTCTCCTGAACATCATTAAAGGGCGTGATACGCCGTACCACGTGGAAATACCGTCCAGGATGATCCTCCGATCCTCCTGCGGCTGCGTTCCTACGGTGGTCAAAAAAGCCTATATCAATCCTGAGACCATAGAGAACAGAGGCGAAGATGAAGTTTCCATAGAACAGATCATGGCCGAACTGGAAGAGCTGAACCACACCCTGGATATCAGCGACAGTTCATTGCTTCTGAAGGGTCTGTTGAGCCAGGAACGGCAGGTGGTGGACGCCTTCTTCGACGAATTCCGCAATGGCACCAGGGACAGGTTTGTCATGGCCATCAACAGTCTCATCCTGTGGTGTTCCGACAACAAGATCGATTGGCTGTTCATACAGGATATCCTGCCCGCCATCCGCAAAAGCGTGATGAACTGGCTGACCACCAGGGAAGAAGTGATACGGGCCGAAAACCTGCTGCATGCCGCCATGATCTTCCTCTTTGATACCCTCCAGATGGCGGAGGCCAACCGCTCCGTAACCAACCCGCTCCTGGGCGAAAACACAGAACGACTAGGAGAAGCCCTCATGGCCAGCCTCGATTACGAGAGCCAGCTTAAAACGGTCTGTCAGTTGTTGCCGCAGCTTGACATACACACCTGTTATATCGCCCTGTTTGAGGATGAGGCGAATCCGCTGGACAAGTCGCGCCTGATCCTGGCCATGACAAAAAAAGGCGTTTTCAAGCAAGGAGGACAGGGTATCGTGTTCAACACCCTGGATCTTCTCCCCGAAGCTTTTATGGAAGACCTGCATAAGGACAGGTTCAGCCTCGTGGTACAAGTTCTCCACCAGGGAGACAACAAGATGGGTTACGTCATCCTGGACTTTGACTCCACCATCAACAAAAACTATGAGATCGTCCGCTACAGGCTCAGCGTTTCCTTAAAGGGCACCATGCTCATAGAAAGGATTTCCAGGCAGGCAGCGGATCTGGAAATCCAGGTGAAGGAAAGAACCAAGGAGCTTTCTGAAAGCAACAAGCATCTCAAGGAAGAGATCGCCAAGCGAAAAGATGTGGAAAAACAGCTGAAACAAGCCCTGAGGGATCTGCGTTATTACAACGAGCAGCTTCACCGACAGTCCATCCGCGACGAATTGACCCAGTTGTACAACCGGCGCGGCTTTATGCAGCTTGGCAATGAATTTTATGAAAACGCGAAGAAAAACAATATGAGCTTCCTCCTGCTCTATGCCGATCTGGACTGCCTCAAGCGGATCAACGACAAGTTCGGACACGACGAAGGGGATTATGCCATCATCAGCACCGCCCAGATTCTCAATAGAACCTTCCGCAATACGGATATCATCAGCCGCCTGGGCGGGGACGAATTTACAGTGATCATTTCAGGCGCTTCCGAGAAGGACGAGGCGGATATCAGGAACCGGATCCAGCGCTACTGCGATCTCCATAACGAACTGTCAAAAAAGCCTTACAAACTGTCCATCAGCCTCGGATTCGCCCATTATGCGCCCGGCAGTTCCGCCGCTTTCGAGGACCTGATGAAGGCTGCCGACAAGGCCCTGTACGCCGACAAGCAGAGAAAATCCGCCGGGTGCCACAAGCAACAGGGATAACCTTTCGGCAAGCCTCCCGGCTGGTCACTCGCAGGGGTATTGAAGCCCCCATTGCGAACGGATGGCATCCATGGTGCGCATGATTGCCAGGGTTTCATCCAGGGGCATGATACTGCTTTCCAGCCTGCCATCCCTCAGGCAGCGCATAGCCTCCGCCGCTTCATAATGATAGCCGTTCCCTTCAAACTCAGGCCCGAACACTTCTTCGGCTCCGGAGGATGTATGGAGTGTTGCCTTCTTTGCATAGAAGAAGTCGGGAACATGGATCCGGCCATGGGTGCCCAGGATCATCGCATCGTTGACGAAATCGGTCCGCAGGGCGCCCGCCAGGGAAGCAATTTTTCCGTCCTCGTAGCCGAAGATCACCGAGAACTGTTCATCCACACGGGTCTCTCCGATATGGGCCAGGCTTTTGATGGTCCGGGGTTGCGTTCCAAAGATCATGGATGCAAAGGATACCGGATAAATCCCCACATCCAGCAGGGCTCCTCCGCCCAAATCGGGATTCAGAAGTCTTCCCTTCGGATCCCAGGCACAGCGGTAGCCGAAATCGGCTTTCAGGAAGCGAACCTCGCCGATGAGACCCTTGCTCAGCCACTCCCGGACCTTGACGATGGCCGGGAGATACCGGGTCCACATGGCCTCCATCAGGAACAGGCCTTTTCCCCGGGCATAAGCGATCATCTCCTCCGCCTGCCGGGCATTCATCGCAAAAGGCTTTTCGCACAGCACCGCTTTCCCGGCTTTCAGGCAGAGCATGACGTTTTCATAATGCATGGGATGCGGGGTGGCAATATAGACGATATCCACCTCCGGATCCTGCACAAGCGCTTCATAACTCCCATATGCCCGCTTTACTCCGTATTCTGCGCTGAAGGCCCGGGCTTTTCCCAGGGATCTGGAAGCAACCGCAACGGGCTCGGCATCCTCCAGCAGCTTCAGGCCTTCGCAAAACTTCCGGGCAATGGTACCTGTGGCCATAATGCCCCAGCCTATTTTTTTCTTCATTGAGAACCCCCTCCTTAAAACGGAAAGCTCTTTTCCGGGATCATGATCCAGGTTCGTTTTTTACCATAATCCCAGTCTATCATAACCCGGTTGCTTTCTTCCATGCGTTTTTACGCTTTCACGTTCAGCGGAGCAATCCAGGCCGGAAGGTCGGATCGCTTTCTCAAAAAAGGACTGTTTTTTCGGATTTGCGCCATAATTTGCGGAGCGTTTTCCCCAAACAAGAAACCATATCATTTCATGTGTTTTTGTGTTAAGATATGGCTATAGGAGGGCTTTGAGCAGTATGAAGCAAAACAGGCTTGTTGCTCCCGTTCTGAAATGGGTTGGCGGCAAAAGACAGTTGTTGCCTGAAATCGTCAAACGCATACCGGATTTTTCAACCTATTATGAGCCTTTCGTCGGCGGCGGAGCCGTCCTCTTTTCCCTGCAGCCCCAAAAAGCGGTTATCAATGACATCAGCCGGGAGCTCATGAATGTTTACCAGGTCATTAAGGACCATGTGGACGAGCTGATTGAGGATCTGAAAAAGCATAAAAACGAAAAGGAGTATTTCTATCGCATCAGGGAACTTGACAGGGACAAAAAGCATTATGAATCCCTGTCGAAGGTTGAAAGAGCCTCAAGGATACTCTATCTGAACAAGACATGTTACAACGGCCTTTTCAGGGTGAACAAGGCCGGCGAGTTCAACACACCGTTCGGCAACTACAGGAATCCCAATATTGTCAACGAGCCAACCCTGAGAGCTGTGAGCAGCTATTTCAACCAGGCGGATATCACCTTCCTCTGCTGCGACTATGAACAGGCCCTGAAAACCATCCGCAAGGGAGATTTTGTGTATTTTGATCCCCCCTATGACCCTGTTTCGGACTCGGCCAACTTCACCGGGTACGATAAGGGCGGTTTTGACAGGATGGAACAGATCCGGCTGAAAGCGGTCTGTGATAAACTGAACGCAAGGGGAATCAAGTTTTTGCTTTCCAATTCCGCAACCGAATTTATTCTCGATCTTTACAAAGACTACAAGATAGAAATCATCCAGGCCAAACGCGCCATTAACTGCAATCCGAGCAAAAGAGGCGAAGTTGATGAAGTTCTCGTGAGGAATTATGAGTAGCCTGACCACGAAAAATGATGCCGCCTGGGAGCAACTGTTTGACAAATATGATATCCTGTCCCGCGTCGAACGGGAGATCGCTGTGGAGATCACCGCCGCCCAAATCAATGAGTTCCGGGAAGCAAGGCTCATGACGAAATTCGATCACAGGAGGAATCTTCCGGAGCTTTTTCACAAAAACAACCTGTCCATCCTTCCCATATCCCGGGGCAGTTATCTGATTTCCCATTTCGAGGCCTACCAGGACATCGGGGAAACCGATAGCCGCGTCCACAGGGTTTCGTTTCCGGCTGATATCGAAAGCATTGATTATGAAAATATAACCAGCGAGGCTATGGCCATCAGCTGTGCCTATGTATCAGGCATCCTGGCAGATTTCGTCGAGGATGAAAAACTGCTGCCCACGGTTAGCGGCAGGATGAGTTCCGACGTCTTTGCCTTTGATATCAACAACTCGAAACTGAACCGGCCTTTCCGCGTAACGGTTTCCAACGCCCAGGTCGAGATTGACGGGGGGTTTGAAGGCGCCTGCACCCTGTCCGTCATAGAAGCCAAGAACGCCATCTCGGATGATTTTCTGATAAGGCAGCTGTATTACCCCTACCGTCTCTGGAAAAACAGTATCCGAAAAATCGTGAAGCCCGTTTTCATGATCTATTCAAACGGCATTTTCAGCCTTTACGAGTACGTTTTCGAAGACCCCGGCAATTACAATTCGATTGTGCTGGTCAAGCAGAAAAACTACACCGTGGAGGATATGGACATCACCCTTGACGATATTCTGGGTATCCTGCACCAGGTCAAACCCGTCAATGAACCCGAGATTCCCTTTCCCCAGGCCAACAGCTTCAAACGCGTTATCAATATTTGTGAGCTGCTGGCCGAAGGCGGAAGGACCCGGGACGAGATCACGCTGAATTATGATTTCGATCCCCGTCAAACCAATTATTACACCGATGCCGCAAGATATCTGGGCTTGGTGGACAAGAAACGCGAAAACGGAGAGGTTGTCTATTTTCTGACCCCGGAGGGCAAAAAGCTGTCCCGCCTGAAATACAAGGCCAGACAGCTGAAGTTTGCCGAACTGATCCTGCAGCATCACGTTTTCAGAGAGACGCTGAAAAAGGCCCTGGCATACGGACACATGCCCCATAAAAATGAAATCGTCCGCATCATGAAAGCGTCCAATCTCTTTCGTATAGGCTCCGATGAAACCTTCGAAAGAAGGGCATCCACCATATCGGGCTGGATAAACTGGATCCTGGGTCTTTTGCGGTAACATCCCCAAAACGGTGTTTTTCACCGACCGGCATCCACCGCTTCTCACCCTTGTCCGGGCAGGAGAATAGATTATTAATGTGTACAACCCTGCTATGGGAGGAAGCCACGGATGACCGAAACAGTAATCATGCCGGGACAGCACACGCTGCCGCCCCTGCCGTATCCCTATGACGCGCTGGAGCCCGTCATCAGCGAAGAGGCCCTTCGAATCCACCATGACAGGCACCACAAGGCCTACGTGGACGGTCTGAACCGGGCAGAACTTGCCCTGGTGGAAGCGCGCGGATCCAACGACTACGCGTATGTGAAATACTGGGAAAACCAGCTGGCCTTCAACGGCTCCGGGCACATCCTGCACAGCATCTTCTGGACCAACATGGCTCCGTTGGGAGCCAGGGGACAGCCCGGTATTGCCACCGCCACGCAGATCAAGCTCTATTTTGGCGACTTTAGCAATTTCAAGGCCCAGTTCATTGAAGCCGCAGAAAAGGTGGAGGCCTCCGGATGGGCAATATTGGTCTGGCATCCCGCATGGCGCAGGCTGGAACTCTTGCAGTGCGAAAAGCACCAGAACCTGACCCAGTGGAGCGGCATCCCCATCCTGGTTTGCGATGTTTGGGAACATGCGTATTACCTGGACTACCAGAACAGGCGAAGGGAGTACCTTGAAAAATGGTGGAGCCTGATCAACTGGGATGACGTGGAAAGGCGGCTTCTATTAGCCTTCAGGGGTATGGTTCTGCTCCAGGAGTGATCCAGGGGGACGGTTCTTCCGGTTACTTACGTCAACATAACCATAACTGTTCGCAGGGAGTCCGTAAAGGTCAAGGTCGCATTGCGATAAGGCGCCAAAACAGCCTGTGAAAATGGGACAAGGGCGGCTGCTGTTTGAGCGTAGCGAGTTCAACCGCCCCCCGTTCGAACAGCTGCTGTTTTGCAACCGTGCAGCACAGCGACCGGCCTTTACGGGCTCCCGGACATGTGAGGTGCAAGCACCTCCCCTCAAAACCAGAAGAACCGTCCCTCTGGTATTTCTTGGCCGGAAGAACCGTCACCCTGGTATTCATGCTTTTTCTATCCGGACACGGGTGCCTTCGCCGTCGGGCGTGGGCGGCTCCACGATCAGGCGCCTGCCGATGCGGCTGCGAAGTTCCGGCACGTGACTGATAAGGCCTATCACCCGCTCCTTTTTGCTGATGCGCTCGAGGGAATCGATCACGTTATCCAGAAGGTTCCGGTCAAGGGTCCCGAAGCCCTCATCCAGGAAGAAAAATTCCAGCGGGCTCTGGCCTTTAAGCTGAATCTGCTCGGACAGGGCCAGGGCCAGCGACAGGGATGTAAGGAATGTCTCGCCGCCGGAGAGGGTATTCACCATGCGGTAAATCCCTCCATTGGCATTATCGCGGATGACAAAGCCGTTGTCGGCATCCAGTTCCAGGGCGTACTTGTACCGTGTCATGGCTCCCAGGGTTTCCGATGCCTTGGCGGCCACATAACGGAGCCTTTCCTCCGCGATGTAATCGATAAAGCTGTTGTCCTTGCCCTTATCGCCGATCAGCAGCTTTCGGATCTGCTCCAGGAGGGACATTTTTTTGCCGGCTTCATCCAGCTTCGCATTCAGTTCAAGCCATTTTTCATGCTTGGCCTTGATGTCCTGGTAACGGTGAACGGCTATATCATACTCGGAGATTCGGGTTTCCCTGGCAGCCACCGCTTCCTGCCAGGCCTGGCTGATCTCCTGCCATCCTTCTTCGGTGATGGTCCTGGAATTAAGCTTTTGGGCGATGCGTTCCCTATCGGCCAGTATCTTGATTCCTGTCCGCTCGTATTCGTCGATTCTCGCTTTCCACGCGTTTATCTCCGCTTCGGGCAGCAGGGATTTCTCCACCTCCTCCGATCCGTTGAAGCCCATATCCGTGAGGGCTTTTTTCAGGTGGCTTTCGTCCTCCTGCAAATCCCTTGTCAGCGCTTCCTTCTGGCTGAGCAGCACGGCTTGCTCGTTCTGGAGGTTCTGATAATCCGTTTCAAGCGTTTTGAGCTTGTCCGCCAGTTCCTTTTCCTCTGTTTCATAGGCTTCAAGTCTATCCCTGATACGCCTGATCTCGTCCTCGATATCGGCCTCACCGACAAGCTGATGAATGCGAATCTCCCTGTTTTTTCGCTCCTTCTCCAAATGCTCCGCCTCAGCCTTGCATTTTATAACCTCGGCCCGGATGGCTTGCAGTTTCTCTTTCAGCCGACCAATCGCAGACTCCTTCTCGGCCAACTGGTGATTGATAGCCTCCAATTCCCTGCGAAGGGCATCCGCCCGCTGATCGCTTTGGGCAAGCCGTTCCAGTTCGCCGCGGATGCTTGGGATGGACCAATCGGCAAGGAAACGGGAAATCTTTTCACAGTTTGCCTCCCACAGCTTTTTTGCTTCCTCAAGGGATGACTCGACTTCCGCAAGCCTTTCCCTGTTCAGTTTAAGCTCCGACAGGATGCCGCCCTCCCCGGCTTTCTGCTCCGACAAAACCTCTTTTTGGCTCTGGAGGCGCCGTATAAGAGCTTCCTGGCTTCTTTCCCCATCCGCCAGCTCCTTCCTTCTACCGTCAAGGACCTTCTCCATCTTTTCCAGTTCAGCCTCCAGTGTGTTCGGTTCCAGGTTTCGCAAGCTCTCGGGCAGCTTTCGTCTTTCAGCTTCCAGTTCTCGGGTTTGGGCATCCAGTTCATCTTTCGCCTGTTCAAACTGCGACCTCGCAGTTGCCAGCTGCTCGCCGTTGACCATCAGTTCCGCCTCGGCTTCCCGCAGGGCCTTCTCGGCAGATTGCAGTCCGGTGCGAAGTTCCCCCACCCGGGTTTCAAGAACGGACATTTCTTCCAGATCAGCCGAGCCGGCAGGGTTTGGATGATGCACGGAACCGCAGACCGGGCAGGGATCGCCTTCCTTGAGCTGCCTGGCCAGTCTAAAGGCTGCTCCCTTATCCAGCATGCGTTCCGTTTCTTCCAACTGACGCCTGTACCGGTCACAGGAGGCCTCTGCTTCATCCCTGGCGCTCTGAAGCACTCGCCTTTTTTCTTCACTTTCTTCTATCAGTCGGCTGATTTGCTCCATCCGGGATTCCAGTTCCGCCATCCGTTCCCGGCGAAGCCTGATGATCCTGCAGATCCCCCTGATATCCTGAAGTTCCTGGGCCTCCTTCTCGATCGCCTGTCTCTCCTCTTTGAGCAGGCTGTCGGATTGGGCGGCTTCCCGCGCAAGCGCTTCCGCCTCCTCCTGGCCGGCGGCAATGGCTTTTCTGGCCTGTTCAAGCCTGTCCTCCGCATCCTTGAGGCGTTTTTTCAGGATTTCAGCTTCCTCCATGCGTTCGGTCATGGATTTTTTCAGCCGATCCCCTTCCTCCTCAAGCCGTGAGCCTTCCTGGATACGCTTCCTGTATGCGGGGTCAACGATATGGGCTTCCCATTCTTTTTTGAGCCGTTCAGCTTCCCCCACGAGCCTTCCATATGCCTCGGTTTCCCGGTTTATCTCAAGGCTTTGCTGCGCCAGGGTATTTTCCAGTTGTGCCGACAGATCTGTCAGCGACTTGAGCTTCTCGGCGGCAGAAGCAATCTCATCTTTCAGGACAAGAGCGTCTTCCAGCCTGGCCCTTCTGGCCACCAGCCGGGGTTCTTCAACCGCCCGTTCATTTTTCAGGGTATCATAATGCTTCCGGTACTTCATCAATTCAGCCCGGACGATTGGGAGTCTGTTTTCAACCGCCGTCAGCAGTTCGGTTGTTTTCTTTAGTCGCCCGGCCAGTTCCCTGTTCTTTCGGATGGGCTCCACCAGAAGCACAGCCATTTCCGCCCTGGCCAGCCTGGTCTTGCCGTCTGCGATTTCCTGCGCCATGCCGGCATGTTTTTTTTCCCGCTCTTCAACCTCCGCCAGTTCCTGTACCAGCTGCCATACCTCTTTGGCCTGATTGTATTGCTGTTCCAGCTCTTTGAATATTTTCAGCGCCTTCTCCTTTTCAGCGGCCGCGTTTTCCATAGCCTCCCGGGCTTCCTTTAGAGCTTCGTCCGAAGCATCATTGTAGCCCCGCAGTTCGCCCGTCAGCGTATCGATGCAGCTTTTCACCTTGTCAATCTTCCGGTTCAGCTTGTCCGTCAGTTGTTTTCCGTATTCTTCAAGATAAAAGATCCGCTCCAGCATCCGCCGCCGTTCCGAATGGTTCATGAGCAGGAATTCCTGGAAGCTGTTCTGGGGAAGCACCACGGCCCGGGTAAAATCCTGTTTGTTGAGCCCTATCAGCTCCGTAACCTTGTTGGTGACGTCGGTGGCCTTGTCGCAGAGAGGAATCTCCCCCGCACCTGTCAGTTCCATGAGCCGGGCAAGCTTTACGGCGGTTACGTTTTCCGAGTCCTTCTTTTTCTGGGATATCCTTTCCACCCTGTATCTTTTGCGGATACCGTCCCTGACGAGTTCGAAGGTAAAGGATACCCGCATGGTCCTGCAATGGGTGTTGATGATGCCCTGGGTGCCGTTTTTTGCCCTGCGCACATCACCAAAAAGGGCAAAGGTAATGGCGTCCAGGATGGTGGACTTGCCGCTTCCGGTGGGTCCGAATATGCCGAAAAGCCCGGTCTCGCCCAAGGTTTCAAAATCGATCCTTCTTTTCTCCCTGAAGCTCTGCAATCCTTCAATCTCAAGGGATATCGGCCTCACCGGCATCCACCTCCTCATCCTGCTCATTCACGATCTCAAGGAAAGCTGCCATGACCTCATCGGGGATGTCCGCCCCCATCCTGATCCTGTAGTATTCGCTGAACAACTCGTCAATCTTTTTACCCTCACGGCTTGCGCTGTACTCAACCATGCCGGGCTCGCCCTTCAGCCGGGGATAGATGTTGACGATGCCGGGATGCAGGTTTCTGAGCTTTTTTTGCTCCTCCATGGTGAGGATCCTGTCGGTCACGATGGTCAATTCCACCCAGGCATTCCGGTCCCGCCCCTCCTCGCACCAGGTCAGGGCCTGCCCGTAGCCTTCCTCGGCAACCCACCGTCTCAAGGGCTTCCCGCAATTCAGGTAGATGGGACTGACCCGGGCTTTTTGTCCGGGCTGGGCATCCACCAGGTAAACGGCCTTGCTGTGTTCGGCCTCCGAAAAGCTGTATGCCAGAGGAGATCCGGAATAGAAGGCAGGACAGGCGGCATGGCGCACCTCCTGCGGCCTGTGCAGGTGCCCCAGGGCAGCATAATGGGCACCGGCAGGCAAGGCTTCCGGATACACCGTCCATGCGCCTCCCACCTGGAGGGTTCTTTCGGATTCGGACTCCCGGCCACCTTTCATGAAGAGATGGGCCACCACCAGGTTGACGGTATCCTCCCTGAAATTCCGGCTGCCCGAATCCAGAATCTCACCGACTTTATCGGAATAGGCTTTCTGAAGGATGCCTTCATCGGCTTCCCGGGACAAGACTTCTTCCAGACGTGATTCGGACGGATAGGGAAGCGACAGGATAACGGCATGATGTTCGCAGTGCGGCAGGGCCAGTTCAAACCATCCAGTTCCCGATGCGGCTACGCGGATCTCCCCGCCCGTTTTGTATGCTCCGGCATCGCTGCCCGGATAACCCAGCAGGATGATGCCATTCTTGTATGCCAGCGGGCTTGCGGCGCATAGCCGTTCCGGGTTGTCGTGGTTTCCAGCAATAACGACAACCCCCCGTGTCCCCCTGCCGCTGAGCCTTTCCAGCGCTTCATAAAACAGCTCCTCGGCCGAAGCCGGAGGATTGTATGTATCGTAAATATCGCCGGCCACAAGGACGAGATCGATCCGCTCCTCCTCGCAGATGGCAACAAGCAAGTCGATGAATGCTTTCTGTTCCTCTATCCGGCTGATCTGCTCCAGGCTCCTGCCCAGATGCCAGTCGGAGGTATGAAGGATCCTCATAAAAGTCCACCCTTTGATTATTCCCCGTAATCGGCACAAGGCCTGTTTTGGCCTTAACACCTCATTGATATTATACCGCTGCGGATCGCAGGACACAAAGGGAAATATTCTGAATTTTCCATCGCGGTAAATTTTTATAACGCGTTAATCCTGCGGCCATTCCCTTCGGCATGGTCCGGACAACGCACATAAGAGGACCAGGCAGCAAACTCCCCTGGTCCTCCTTCGTTTCGGTAAATCGCCATATTATCAAAAAAGGAGACTAAACATACCTTATGAGCCTGCCGGCCTCATCCGGATCGGCAAACACACCGGCATTGACCATGGCAAACAAGGCAGCTCCGAACGCCGCCTCTTCGCGATGCAGCGGTACCTTGACCGGTAAACCGAACCTTTCCGACAGGATGGAACGCATGGCAGGGTTTTTCCTCACGCCGTTTCCCGCGGCAACCAGGTGCCTGGTGGAAAAACCGGCGCCGGTAAGGATGGGCATGGCCAGATCATAAAGCTCCTGCGCTATGCCGTTCAAAAAACCTATCATCATGGATAAGGGTGTAAAATTGTCCAGTCCGATATTTTCGATCCTGCCGCGTTCATGGGGATTATGCCGCGTGCCCGAAAAGCGGGTGGACACAAGGAGGGGATCAGTTACCTGCTCTTTCCTGGCGAGCAGGGCATTCATATAGGGATAGGCCGATTCCGCTTCGATTCCGGCCATCCGTATGACCTCCCGGAAGAACCTCTCCAGGAGGGCATAAGCGCTTCCTCCGCACAAAGGCGAGCCAACGAGCATGTTCATACCTTCCAGGTAGGGCCGCACTTCCAACTGGCTGTTCTCAGGAGCTTGGGTTCCATCATACAGGACAGATACCTGGCTGCCCGTGCCGATATTGATCAGGATGGTTCCCCTGTCCACACCTGCCGAACCCAGAAAACTGGCCTGGTTATCGCCGATGGCAACACAAACGGGTATGCCCTCCCGGGTTTCCCCGATAATCCTGTGGTCGGGCACAACAGCTGGCAGCAAATCGGCGTTCATGCCAAAGCGGTTTATGGTTTTCCTGTCAAAATCCCTCCCGGGCAGATCAAACAAACCAAGGCTTGCCGCGTTTGAAGGGTGCATGATGGGTTCGGCTTTTCCGACAAGGCGCATGGCCACATAATCCTGAATGGTGCATAGCTTATAGGCCTCGGGTGGAAGTTGCCCGGTTTGGGTGTGATAAAAACAGGTGGTCAGTCCAAACCCGGTGGCCATCCTGTACGCGCTGTTTTCGGTCAGGTATTCCGCGTAGGACAAATGACCCATATAGGGCTGGTTGCCGCATTGATCCTGCCAGGTGTATAATGGGCTGATGGCCTCGCCGGAACGGTTGAGATAGAGAATGCCATGCATCTGACCGGTTAATCCGATACAGGCTATGGGAGCGTATTTTCGAATGAGCGTACCGCAAAGCATTTCGGAAATTTCCATGATCCTGCCGGGATCCTGTATTTTTTCCCAGGCCCTCCCGGCCGGTATAAAAGCATTGGCCTCCGAAAGCACCTCAAGCACATCGCCCGTATCGCAGTCTACCGCGATGGCACATATTTTTGTCGTCCCAATATCCAAAGAAATCGCTACCATTGCTTGCCCCCCAATAATTGTCAAATCCTCGCAGTTTCAGTTTCAGTCATCCAGGTTTACATCGTTCTCTGTGCAAACCTCAATTTGGTTCTCCATCAGAAGCTTTGCGGTGATGCCGTAGCCTTTGGTCAATTTTCCTGAGAAGGTGCCGTCATATACCTGTCCGCAGCCGCAGGACGGGCTTTTGGATTTGAGGATGGCTTTTCTGACACCATGGGCTTTTGCAAGTTCCAGCGTCTTCTGCGCCCCCGCAAGAAACTCCCGGGTGCAGTCCCTTCCTTCCCGATTGATAACCCTGACTGTTCCATCCTTTGTCCGCACGATCTCGCTCGGACACCTGGGGGTGGGAAGGCCACCCAATTGCTCAGGGCACACCGGAATGGCCTTGCCCTGCCGTACCAGTTCAACGATGGCTTCATACCTGCAGTCCTTCCCGTCATACCGGCAATTCTCGCCGGCCAGGCACGCGCTTACCAGGTATTTTTCGCACATTTCCTCATCAGCCCGTCCTCATTCACATCTTTTTTTATTGACCGCTACCGTTACAACCGCTGCAAGATACCCGTGATTTCCCAAGGGTAACGCCCATGTCCACGGGAAAATCGCGGCTGCCTCATGGCACGGATACTAAATCATATATTACCCTGTTCAAATCTCAATGAATCAGTGCTATAATATGTTCGCACGGGGCATTAGCTCAGCTGGGAGAGCGTCGCGTTCGCAACGCGAAGGTCGGGGGTTCGAACCCCCTATGCTCCACCATCCAACAGCAACCGTCCGGGAGCCATGCGGAAAAACTGCATGGCTCCTTTGTTTTACGGACAAATGCACAGGTTCTCAATAAGTCAGCTGTCTGAAGAATTAAGCAATACAGTCGTGTCGTGAAAAATTTGTCAGTTGAATTATCCAAAGTGTGGTAATTAAATAATCAAGCATTCCTGACAAGAACTGGGGGAATATACATGAAAATCAAACACAGAATTACGTTGATTTCTGTCGTTCTGTGCATGGTGTGCGTGCTGGCCATGTGGTCGGCAAACAGATTCATATCGGGGATATACCTGGAGACTACCCTTCAGGATAAGTTATCGGCCGAAGCGAAACTGAAAGCACATGAAATTAACGCATGGATAGGCAGGGAAAAACAGAACCTGGAGATTATCGCGGAACGGGTTATTTGGGCCGAAAACCATGAATTCAATACCTTATACAAAGTGCTTGAAAAATCAGCTGCGATGAACTATGGAAATCTCAATTACCTGGCCCTGGAAGACGGAACATTTGTGGACGTGTCGGGCTGGGTGCCGGATGAAGGCTACAACCCCCTGACCAGGGAATGGTACGTCAAGGCTGCCGAGAATGCCGGGAAAATCTATGTATGCGACCCCTATGTGGATGCCATGACAAAGAACCTGGTACTGACGTTATCAAAGAAGATTACCCTGAACGACGGTCGTTCCGGTGTTCTGGGCGTTGACATGCAGATATTGGACATGAACGAGATGATAAATGCCATCAGCCAGCAACCGTCCGGCAAAGCGAATGCGGCCGGTGCGAACGGTGCGGACTATGCAAACGAACCCGATGACGCCAATACATCCTACATCTTCCTGATTGACCGGCTGGGCAATATCATCAATCATCCCAACCCTGATTTTGCGGCACAGCCCGAAAAGGTCACTCACGTATCCGAAATCCTGGAAGGAAAGCTGGCCGCGTTGATGGAATCGTCTGACTTGCAGCTCAGTCAGAGATTCATCAGGGATTACGACGGAAAAGTGCGGGCCTTTTTCTTTGATGTGCTGGATGAAGCAGACTGGCATATCGGAATTGCCGTTGATCAGGCTGTCATCTATGCGGCACGATTCAGATTTATCCTCATCACCATGTGCCTGTCGGTCGTGCTGATGGGTGTGTGCATCGTCGCTTCCCTCAGGACGGCGGGAAGTATCGCCAAACCCATCATGGCAACCAAGGCCATCGCAGGCAGTATTTCCGACCTGAACCTCAATATTCATATAGATGACAAATACCTGAAGCGCAAGGATGAAACCGGCGAGATCGCAAAAGCCATGAAAGGGACCACCGACAAGCTGAGGGCGTTTACCGCCAACCTGCATGAACTGTCGGCCGTCAACAACAAGGTTTACAAAACTACCCTCGAAAAGGCAAATACTTTATTGGGCCTTTCGGAAGAAGTGTCAGCAACCACCGAAGAGCTGTCGGCCGGCATGGAAGAGACCAGCGCGACAGCCGAAACCATAGCGCAATCGGTGGACGAGCTGAACAGTGCAATATCCGTGTTCGCCAACAAGACGGAAGAAGGAGCGAGGACGGCCAATGAGATAGCCATTAAAGCCGCGGAACTGGACCGGCAGATCGTCGAGTCCCAGAGCAGCACCATGAACATCCTGAACACCGCCAAAACTGAAATCGAGTCGGCCATAGAATCCGCAAAAAACGTTGAACAGGTAAAGCTTCTGGCGGATGTTATCCTGGATATCGCAGTGAAAACCAATCTGCTGTCGCTGAACGCCTCCATCGAGGCCGCCAGGGCCGGTGAGAACGGCAGGGGATTCGCCGTGGTGGCGGATGAAATCAGGATGCTGTCGGAAGATTCCAATAAATCCGCGGAACGGATCAAACAGTTTGCAGAAGACATCAATGTATCGGTCAACAAGCTCATCCTGGCTGCAAACAACGTGCTGCGGTTCCTGAACGAAAACGTGCTCAGCGATTACAGGCTCATGCTGAAGGCGGTGGAAAACTATAAAAACGATGGATCCATGCTGAGCGGGGTATTGGGTGAACTCTCAAACACCGTCAGGGAACTGACCGCCACCATCAACACCATGGCCTCATCCATCAACGATGTGTCGGCAACCATACAACAGGCCACAGCGGCCGCGGCGAATATCGCCGAGCAGAATAATGAGATGGTCAGCGCTGTCCAGGAGATCAACCAGGCCATGCAGATGAACAAGGAGTCCTCGGACAGACTGGCAGACATGATAGCGCAGGTTAAACTGTAAGGGCAACGCCGGCAGTCAGGGTTCCCTTGTCCCATGGGCAGGGGAACCTTTTTGTCTGCGTTTTTTCTCTTCACTTCCTTCATCATCATGCAGAAATTCTCGGTCCGTTATTGTGATTACCACCCGGAAACCAGCGCATAATATGTTAACAGTGGATGATATTGAGATAACCGGTGCATGATACAGGCAGACGGATGATGCTGCCGTCCCCGTCCTCCAGGGGGGCGCATCAGCATGAATCCATAAGGTGGTGACAGGCATGAAGGAAAACGGGAAGACTAAGTCAGCACGCGACACCTTTACGGGAAGCTTTGGATATGTTATGGCCACAGCCGCTTCCGCCGTCGGTTTGGGAAACATCTGGCGGTTTCCTTACCTGGCGGCCAAATACGGCGGGGGCATTTTCCTGATTATTTACCTGGTATTGGTCGTAACCTTCGGTCATGCCATGCTCATGTCGGAAACAGCGCTGGGGCGCATGACAAGAAAAAGTGCGGTAGGCGCCTTCCAGAGCTTTGGAAGCAACCTCCCGCTGCGATTCGGAGGCTGGATCAACGCCATTGTTCCCATGCTCATCGCGCCTTACTACTGTTTTATCGGAGGATGGATCGTCAAATACTTGTATGAGTATTTGGCGGGGAACACTGCCAGCCTTGCGGAAAACAACTACTTCACCAGTTTCATAACGACATTCTCCAGCACGGAAATATGCTTCATCGTGTTTACCGCTCTGACCTTCCTCATCGTGCTGATGGGGGTTGGTAACGGTGTGGAAAAGGCCTCAAAAATCTTGATGCCGCTCCTGGTCCTGTTAGCCATTGTCATAGCGGTTTATTCCATGACCCGGCCGGGCGCCATGGAGGGAGTACGCTATTTCTTCATCCCCAATTTCAGAAAGCTGTCTTTGATGACGCTTGTGGCAGCCATGGGACAGATGTTCTTCTCCCTGTCCATTGCCATGGGTATTTTGTACACATACGGTTCCTATCTGAAAAAGGACGGGGACATCGTAAAAACCAGCAGGTTGGTGGAGACATTTGACTCAGGCGTTTCCATCCTGGCCGGACTGATGATCATTCCCGCCATATTCGCTTTTCTGGGTGGCAGCGAGGAAAATATCCGGTCCGGTCCCTCCCTGATGTTCATCACGATTCCCAAGATCCTTGAAAGCATGGGGCTTGGTCAAATTCCGGGCATCATATTCTTTTTCATGGTACTGTTTGCCGCCCTTACCAGTTCCATTTCGCTGATGGAAAGCGGCGTGTCCACTTTCATGGATCAGGCAGGATGGTCAAGGAGCAGAAGCTGTGTTGTGATGGGCATTATCATGCTTCTTTTGGGAACCGCATGCGCCCTGGGATATGACGCCTGGAGCTCGGTACAGCCGTTGGGCATGTCCATTCTGGATTTCTTCGATTTTCTGACAAACTCCATCATGATGCCTCTTGCTGCATTATTCACCTGTGTTTTGATCATCAAATATGCGGGCATCAGGTCTGTCGTGGAGGAAATCCGTATATCTTCCCCGTTTAAAGGTGAAAAGACCTATATTGTCACCATAAAGTATCTGGCGCCCATCATCCTGATCATCATATTAATCAGCTCGGTCGCCGCTACGTTCGGCTGGCTCAAGATATAATGGCGACAGCGCATCCTTGCGCTGCGTCATCAAACCCGGCCGTTGCAAAGCAAGGTCAACCGCTACCAGATCAACCCCCGGAGAGTTGGATCAGGGCGACCAAGGCATACGGCTTTCCCCCGGCCTAGCTCCCTAGCGGAAGCATGATCTTCAGGGCAAACACCCCCTGGCTGGCGCTGAAGACTGCCTGTCCGCCGTGGGCATCGGCAATTGCCGCGATACTGCGTGTTCCGTACCCATGCCCCTCATGGGAGGCTTGGGGAAGGCCGTTTGTTATGACAACTTCACCTTCGTATGCGTTTTCCATCAAAATCAACAGGTTGTTCTTATGTATCATGGCCTTGACAGATACCGTCCTGCGCTCCGCCCCGGAGCAGGCGGAAGCGGCGGAAACAGCGTTTTCAAGACCGTTTGAGAGCAGGGAGCAAAGCTCTGTGTCGCTAATGGGAATGGAGTCCGGCAGCTTCGTATCGGCCGTCAGCTCTACTCCTGCCTGTTTTGCCTTACTATGAAAGGTTGACATAATCAAGTTGACCGTCTCATTCTCACAAAAGCGGATCGGGGTGATGGCATCAATATCCGACTGCGTAACCTTCAGGTAGTTCTTAATCTTTTCCAGGTTCCCTTCGGCGGCCATACTCTGCATGACGGCAATATGATGGCGCATATCGTGCCGATAAGCTGCGGCAGCTTCCTGCATCCTCCGCAGGGATACGAGTTCCGAATGCGCGCCGTGGAGCTGGGCTGCCAGCATATCCCTCTCCCTCCAATTCGACAATTGGCCGGGTTCCAATCAGGCTGAAATCTGCCAAGGGAAAAACCGGTTAACAGCAAGCCCGCTATCAGGCAAATTGATGCAGGCAGTTTGTTTTCCCACATTTTTCCGATGCGCCAAAACAGCCCGGAATATGTAATGGAAGCTTCATGTGCAAACGCGAGTTATGATACAATGGTATATCGTCATTGACCGTATAAGCCGTTTTATCCGGTCATTCAGCCCGGGTTCAAGCAAAAGCCTTTTGAAGGATGTGGTAACATTGACGGAAAAAACAGGGACAAAAGATTCACGCAGCAGCTTTACAGGAAGTTTTGGCTATGTGATGGCCACAGCCGCTTCTGCCGTCGGTCTGGGAAACATCTGGCGATTTCCCTATCTGGCCGCCAGGTATGGCGGGGGCATTTTTCTGATTGTTTACCTTGTTCTGGTTGTAACCTTCGGTCATGCCATGCTCATGTCTGAAACAGCACTGGGAAGAATGACAAGGAAAAGCCCTGTAGGAGCGTTCCAGAGCTTCGGAAACAGTCTTCCGCTGCGATTTGGAGGATGGATCAACGCCATTATTCCCATGCTCATCGTACCCTATTACGCCTTTATCGGAGGATGGATCATCAAATACCTTTATGAATACTTTGCCGGCAATACAGTCGCTCTTGCAGGGGACAATTACTTTACTGATTTTATTACTTCCTTTTCCAGTGCAGAAATATGCTTTATCATATTTACGGTTTTGACCTTCCTCGTCGTATTGTTGGGGGTCGGAAATGGTGTTGAAAAGGCCTCCAAGGTTTTGATGCCCATCCTGATCCTGCTGGCGATTGTGATAGTGGTTTACACCATTGCCCAGCCCGGCGCTCTGGAAGGGGTACGCTATTTTCTCATCCCCAATTTCAGGAAGTTCTCATGGATGACCCTGGTGGCCGCCATGGGACAAATGTTCTATTCCCTGTCCATCGCTATGGGTGTTCTATATACATACGGCTCCTATCTCAAAAAAGACGGGGATATCGAGAAAACCAGCAGGCTGGTGGAAGGATTTGATACAGGTGTTTCCATGCTGGCCGGGCTTATGATCATTCCGGCCGTCTTCGCTTTTTCCGGCGGCAGTGAAGACAGCATCCAATCCGGTCCGTTCCTCATGTTTGTCACGATCCCAAAGGTGTTTGAGAACATGGGGCTTGGGGATATTCCGGGCATCGTGTTCTTCCTGATGGTGCTGTTTGCGGCGCTCACCAGTTCCATCTCCATGATGGAAAGCGGTGTTTCAACCTTTATGGACCAGACAGGATGGTCAAGAGGCAAATGCAGTGTGCTGATGGGCATGATTATGCTCTTGCTTGGCACTGCCTGCGCACTGGGATATAGCGTCTGGAGTTCCGTCCAGCCATTGGGTATGTCCATCCTGGATCTCTTCGATTTTCTCACCAACTCCATCCTAATGCCCATTGCTGCCCTGAGTACCTGTTTATTGATCATAAAAAAGGCGGGCATCAGGACCGTTGTGGAGGAAATACGTTCATCGTCCCGATTCAGGAGCCAAAGGACATATACCTTTTTTATACGGTACCTGTCCCCCATCATACTGCTTGTGATCCTGCTTAGCTCTATCGCCGCAGCCATGGGGCTCCTGCGGATATAATTGCGATACCCTCTTCCCTTTTTTCACGGGTGTGACACATGATGGGTCGGAGTGGGGTTTGTGCCCTCCTGCCGACCCAATATGCATTATTTTGACAAAAATCATGCCACATGGATGACTTATCCCCATACCGGATGTTACAATATGGTTGAGGATAAACGCAAAAAACCTGTCAGACCGAATGACCCAATGAGCCGGCCCACAATACAGGGATGCTGACAGGTGACCGTGTGATCTACCACAATATGCGTGAAGGGGATGTTGCCGCTATGTTATGGAAAGACCAGTATGAACTTGGCGTCCCTCAGATCGATGCGCAGCATAAGGAACTGTTCAGGCGCGTTGAATCTTTTCTGCAGGTCTTGCGATCGGGGGGCAACTGGGAAGAAAAAGTGCCGAAACTTAACGAAACACTGGAATTCATGAAGCGATACGTTGTGGAGCATTTCCACGATGAAGAGGAATACCAGAGAAGCATCAATTATCCCGGATATGAAGCTCATAAACAGATACATAACGGTATGGTGATCTATGTGCAGGAGGTTACCAAGCAATATGAAGCGTCCGGCAACAAGGAGGACCTGATGCAGCAGTTTGGCGGAAGACTCCTGGCATGGCTGATCAACCATGTGGCCGCAGAGGATCAGCGCATTGCGGATTATGCAAAAGGGAGAGGGTGAGCGGATATGATGGATAAGCTTTACAAAGCCTTTGTCGACGCGACAAGCCATGTCTTTCAACTGATGCTCAACATACCGGAGATTTCCGCCCATCCGGAAAAAACATTAAAATGTGACGAGGCAGTTGATATCGCCATCGGTATTGTGGGTGACCTCCAGGGCGAAGTGGTTTACCGCTTCCCTGTCGCCACATCTCTGAATATGGTTAAAATCATGAGCGGCATGGAGTTTGATGCGGTAGATGTTTTCGTGACTTCTGCCATATCGGAGGTAGCGAATATCATCAGCGGCAATGTGCTTACCGCCCTTTCGGGTGGGGATTTGCGGTGCGATATCTTGCCTCCGGTACAGCAAAAGCCCGATGAGGGCAAAGCTTATGAGATAGAATCAAGCTGCTGCATCTGTACGGCAATCGGCGAGATATGCCTGGAAATCCGGCTGAATCGGGCTTCTCACATGCTTCACTGACGATTGACAAGAAGTCCGGTTATTGATAAGATAGCATTGATTCTAAAAGGGAGTAGCTGTTAACGATAAGATCAACACGCTGGAGAAATCCTGGTCTTATCTGCTTTAACCTCTTGTTAAAGTAAGCGAGACTTTTAGATTATCAGAGTATGCCTGATAATCTAAAAGTCTTTTTTATTGCATAACGCAAAGCGCATCCTGATCGGGTGGAAGAAGAGCAGTTCTTATGGTATGGGGTGAAAAGAGAGAATTATGATTCAGGAAATGATCAGGGCATTTTTACTGATTTTTGTCGCGGAGATGGGAGACAAGACCCAAATTTTGGCCATGGCCTTTGCCACGCGTTTCCCAGTGGGAAAAGTCCTGTTGGGAATAGGCCTGGGAGCATTCCTGAACCATGGCCTGGCAGTCCTTCTGGGCAGTTACCTGTCCCAGCTGGTTCCCATTAACACCATCCAGATGATTGCTGGAGCCGCGTTTGTTGGGTTTGCCCTTTGGACACTGAAGCCTGAGCCGGAGGAAGACGAAGAAAAGGAAACACGTTTCCAGTTCGGGCCGACAGCCACAGTAGCCCTGGCTTTCTTCATTGGAGAGCTCGGCGATAAGACCCAGTTGACGGCCATCACCCTGGCCGCCGATGCCGGATATCCCCTGATGATCCTCGCAGGAACCGTTTCAGGCATGATAGCCACAGGGGCTTTGGGCATCATCATCGGCAAAAAGCTTGGGGACAAGATTCCGGAACTGGGCATCAAATTCCTGGCTGCCTCCATCTTTATGTTCTTCGGTCTGCAGAAGCTGTATCAGACAGTTCCCGCCCAATACTTAAGCCCTGCCTACGCGGCTCCCTTCCTCTGCATACTGGCCGCCATAGTCGCCTGGATGGTCTTCCTGCTCGTCCGCAGAAGGCGTGATGGCCTCCGGTCCGATTTTGCAGCCAAAGCAAAAATGCTGCATGACTATTACCTGCACCTGAAAGACGACCTGGATCAGATTTGCCTGGGTTCGGAGTACTGCTGCTCGTGCGAGGGAGACCAATGTGCTGTCGGCATGTCAAAAGCAATACTCCAGGCCGCACTGGCTGAGCAGGACAGCCGGGAAGAGTCCCGGAACGACGGGCCAACCCATTGGGACAAGCCTTTCACGAAAGAGGCGGTATTGGATTCCCTGGTAGATACCTTATGGCTTATCAGCACCATCCGGGATGAAGACCGCCTGACCTCCGCCCACCGCATCCGCAATCAACTGGAAACCATCCTCCTGGGCCGGGCAATTGAGGAATTCGGAGACCTGGCTTCGTACATCGAATCGGTAAAGGAACGCGACGCCGGGCTGGCCAGGAAGATCGGCGGCATGCTCCGCATGAGAAAACCTTTTGAAGAACGGTTGCTGAATGTGGGCAACCGGATCAGCAACATCTACCTGGTTGAACTGCAGGAAGGCTATCTGCTGATCGATACCGGTTACCCGGAGCAATTTGAGCGGTTTGAAAAAGCGCTGAGAAAGAAAAACATTGCGCTGGATGACATCAAGTACATTTTCATAACCCATGCCCATGACGACCATGTCGGTTTCCTGAACCGGCTGCTGGAAAGAACCCATGCGAAGGTCATCCTCCATCCCGAAACCATCGGGCGGATGGAGGCAGGACAAAACGCCTTCAGGGGCGGTTGCAGCAGCAGGCTGGCATGGTTCTTCTGCCAGCTGATGAAGCTCTTTGGCAAGGGAGATCACCGCTTCGAGCCGGTGGAGGCCTCTGACCGCTACATTCCGGTAACGGGGAACACGCAGCAGGAAATAGAAAAAATGCTTTCGGCAAGGATTGTTTTCCTCCCGGGCCATACGGCCGATTCCATTGGCCTTCTGTTCGACAGCAAAGCGCTGTTCTGCGGCGATGCGGCCATGAACGGCTTCCCAAGCCGAAACCATGTAATCATCTGGATAGAGGATTTGGATGCCTACAAGGCCTCATGGGAAAAGATGACGGAAATGAATTTTCAGAAGGTATACCCCTCCCATGGAAAGCCTTTTGCGAAAGAGGAACTAGTCAGGCATACCGAAAGGCTTGAGAAAATCCGCCTCTACCCCTTAAGGCATGCATAAAAACGCTTTATCTGGGGCTCCACTGACCGGATACATCCGCGATGGATGATGGATCGGATGAAAGAACGGATTCAGGATGCTGAGCTGATTGTATTGGAGAATATCGGCCATCTGCCACACGAGGAAGCGTGCGAGCCATTCAACCGGTATGCCCTGGATTTTCTGACCAGATAGGCAACGTTTCCCTGTTGCACACTGAAAAACCGCTCTTTTCCCTTTGTTTTATTGACTTAATTCCATATCGTGTCTATAATTCTGACTGTACCACTGTTTTCAGCAAAAAACGATATGGCTTGTATGCGAGCAAAGTCTTCCTGGCAGGATCTGTCCGAAACGCTTACAGGGTACAGCATACTGAAAGGGAGCAGGTTTTACCGGAGGACTTTTTTACTTCAGGTAAGGGTGGGACAGCAGGATGATACTGAACAAGATCCGGATATTTTTTAGTCGCATCATTGATTTCTTCTTGGAGTATCCCCTCGTTCTTTTCTTCATCATTATGATCATCGGCCTATACTATTTTGTATCTCAAATCCAACTGGCCATACGGCAACGGGCCGTCATGCGCAAACCCAGCAATGAAACCGTCCAGGCCTTTATAGCCCAGGTTAAAAGAACCATCATCAATAACCATCCAAGATCCTGGAATTCCCTCAGGCAAGCCTATTATGCCGTAAAAGACGCAGAGAATGTCGATTTTGAGCTCAGGCTCAAACTCTGTGAGGTTCTTCAGAAGAAGGGGGTTAACGGGGTTCATCCTCCCAGGCAGCCACATTACCTTCAGAATGAGGAAAAAATAAAGCAGGCAGGACAGGAAGGCGAAAAGAAGGTTGCCTACGCATTAAAGTGGCTCGACCGGAACAGGTTTAAGGTATTTGCCAATATCAGGCTGTCCGATGGCGGAGAAGCCCAGGAATTTGACAGCATTGTCATCGGAGATAAGGCAGTCTTCAATATAGAAATAAAGAACTACACAGGAAACCTGACAATCGACCAGGAAGGCAACTGGTACCGGGTTGTAAACGGACACAAAACCGGCATGGAAAACCCCGTCTTCCAGGTTAAGCGGCATCACAAAGTCCTGAATAATATACTGGAAGGCAAAATCCCCATTGTGGATCTGATAGTCTGGGCAAACATAGAAAGTGTGATAGAAGGTGCCCAATACTCCCTTGTTAAGGTCATCAAGGTCGATCAGCTGACCCACTTTATAGAAAACTATTATGAGGGCCGGAGTCTTTCAAAGGAAGAAACAGCGTTTGCGATAAGCAGGATACAGAGCAGCATGCAAAAATCATGAGCCGGTGAAATCCGGTCTGCGCATCTGCCACGATAATATAAATCTCAAGGACTACTTATGCCTTGAGATTTTTTTATAATCTCCTGTAAGGTTTTTTCTTCTGCATGTCTTAATATGGGCGGTGATAAAGTGGCAGAAATCGAGGATATTTGCCACCACTACTTTAAGGACGTTTACTTGTTCCTGTTCTGCCGGACATGTTCTCAGAAGCAATGGCATTTATGTCGGAGGGCTTGCGGTATCCTGCCGTTAAAAAACCGGGTTAACCGCCCGGAATAGCGGGTATTATCAATAGAAGGGTGTCATAGATTATGTTCAGACGACCAGCCCTGGAATCCATCAAGCGAAGGAGGATATGATGACGTGCTGAACGAAACAATAAAAAACCAACTTGCCCATCGTACCATTCGGGAGTTCAAGGCCCAAAAAATACCCGAAGAGGTTTTTGCGCAATTGATGGAAGTGGCAAGGCGCACCGCCACATCGGTGGGCATGCAGGCCTGCTCCATCATCCGTGTCGTGGATCAGGAACTTAAAAACCAGATTGCCGGGATCTGCAACCAGGAATATGTGGCACGGGCTCCGGAGCTTCTCATATTCATCGTGGACCAGTACAGGAACAGCCAAATCGCAAAGGAAAAGGGTTACCAGGCGGAAACCGCAAAAGACATGGATCGGTTCTTCCAATCCTTCACCGATGCGTGCCTGATGGCCCAGAATGTGGTAAACGCCGCAGAATCCCTGGGTTTAGGAACCGTCTACCTGGGAAGCATCCTCAACGATTCTGAGAAAATCTGCGAACTTCTCAAATTGCCCCAGTTAACCTTCCCGGTTCTGGGTCTGGGCATAGGCTATCCCAACCAGAATCCGCAGCTCAAGCCCAGGATGGAGATGAGGCTGAGAGTGTTTGAAAATGCCTATGCCACATTTGAAAACTATCTTGATGAGATCAAGACCTACGATGAGGAAATGCGTACTTACTATGATTTACGAGATCCCGGAAGGCCCATGGACAGTTTCAGCAACCAGGTGGTGGCAAGGTTCAGCCAGGCCAATCCCAGGCGCCAGGAAATACTGAATATTATCCGCAAACAGGGCTTTAATCTTAACATAAAATAGAAAGAACTCCAGGTTATTTTGGGCAAAGTCCCGGACAGCATTGGGCTTTGTTATGCAATATCCCGTCCCATGCTTCCGGGTCTTTGCTTTTTGAGAAAATGTTAAGGCGGGACGCAGGATCCCGGGATTCGTGGGCAAAGCTTTATGTAAGCAAACCTAATGAGAAAAGAGGGAATGCATGATAACTTTTAAAAGATGTACGGAAGCAAATGAAGATGCCATATACCAGGCCTTTCGGACCGGCTTTTCCGACTATATTCTGAAGATCGATATGCCGATGGATTTATTCCTGAAACATTTTTTGGGTCCGGAAGGAAATAGCCTTGAGTATTCAGTTATTGCCTTTGATGGAGAAAAGCCCATTGGACTTAATTTAGGCGGGATCAGGGAGTTTGACGGTCTGATAACCCTTCGCTGCGGCGCACTCTGCGTTCATCCGGACTACAGGGGAACCGGAGTCAGCACCCGGTTATTTGAGCTTCACAGGGAAATCGCTTTGGAGAACCATTGCCGACAGATGTACCTGGAAGTCATCGCTGGCAACGACAGGGCCATAAGGTTCTATGAGAAAATGGGCTATGAAAAGGTATACGATTTGGTATACTACTCCCACGACAATCCCGCGGAAATCCATGGCACCCTGCCATCCGATCTGAAGGTCAGGCGAATAGGCCATGAGGATTTGATCAGCTTGAGCGAGAAAATCCCGGACATCCATATCAACTGGCAGAACAGCTTCGATTATATTCGACACATTGACGGCCAGATCCATTATGGCGTATTCCGCGATGCAAGGCTGGTAGGAGCACTCAGCATGCATCCTTCCGGGAGAATCAATTTTCTCTGGGTGGAATCCGGATTCCGAAACAGGGGTATAGCCAAAGGGCTCATCAATCATGCGGCCGGGGAGCTTCATCCTAAGAAGCTGGCCATCAGTTTTTCCGGCAATGCAAAGCTGATGGGGTTTGTCAAGCGCTTAAACTTCAAAAAAGACGCCCTCTCTCAACATGAGATGTATATGTTCCTGTGAGAGCAGATGCCGGCAGGTTAAGCAAAGGGTCATCCGCCGGCACATGGGTTCATCTCATATTCGCTTACCCTGTCAAGCCACTCGATGACCAGTGCATGCATCAGTTCAGGCTGTTCGATCTGCAGATTATGCCCCGCTCTGTCCAGGACGGCAAAGGTCGCCCTCGGGTAATTGTCAAGGATATTCCAGGCATCCTTGTATCCCACGCAGGAATCCTGACGTCCCATAAGGAAAAGCGTGGGCTTGCAGAATTTTTCGGGCAGCCTGTCGCAATCAAAGGAAAAGACATATTCACTGTTCAGGATGCTGCCGAGGAAAACCCTGTCCCCCAGGGCAAGACCGGGCAGGATATCATCCCTGTATCTTTTCCATACCTTTCTTGACAGCACCACATTCACGGAAGCAAACGCATGTGCCTCATCGTGCCCAAGCTCCCGCATCAATGCTTCATCCCTGCTCAACACGACATGTTCGGATACCTGGTGCTCATGATGATTGGTCAGAATTGCCGGGCACAGCAGAAACAGCCCGTCAATCCGTTCGGGCATTCTGTACACCAGTCCTCTGGCCAGTAATCCCCCATAGGATTCACCCGCAAGGAGGAAGTTCTCGTTTGGAATGATGGTGTCCATGAACGCGGTGATGATATCCAGCATGATGTCTGAATTTCTGATCCAGGCCGCACTTTCGGATCGGCCCATGCCGGGCAAGTCCAGGTAGATTCTTTTGTAACCTTCCCTTTTCTGAAATATCGGCTCCATGCAGCCAGACATCAGCCTGTGGTCGACACCATATCCGTGCAAAAGCAAGATTGGCTTTCCGTCTCCCCTAACCTCATAATGAATTGACAATCCCTTAATCGTGCATTGCATCATGGGTTCCTCCTCATATACCGCCCGTCTGATTTCATGCGGCAGGCCTGTTCTTATATATTTAGAAAAAAATCCCATCCTGTTTCATTATAGTTTGATATCAAACTATTGTCAAGTCCTTGATTCATCAGGTCATTCTGCCACCTTCCTGATCTTTTCTTCATTCCTGACGATGAACTGCAGCATCCGGCGATTTGTTTCTGCAAGTTCCCTGTACATGTCATGGCTGGCAAAGAAAGCTGTGCAAATCATCTGGATAGCGCAAATAACATAGTACACGGCCTGTTTTTCCTCCGCAGTCAACCTTTCCTCCAGGTCATAGCCCCTGAGAATACCGCCGAGAATCTCCAGCCAGCACGCATAGGCTTCATCACCGCCTTCCGATAATATCCCAGTGGCGCAGTAACAGACATCCCACAAACGGATATTGACTTCGCTCAGGTCAAAATCGATAAATCCGCTCACCCGGTCACCGTCAAAGAGGATATTGCTGGGATTGGGGTCCCTGTGGATGAGCTGCCTGGGCAGCTTGTCATACAGAGCACCGAAACTATCAAGAAAGTCGTCAAAGAAGCTTTCCTTAAGATCCATGCTCCACTGCATGTTTTGTCGTCTGACATTCGGCAAGGCCCATTCTGCCACGTTCCTGTAAAGGTTTACTTCATCGGGCACGACCTCTTTCTCAATAGCCTTGAGCGCCTTGTGCAACCTGGCGATGCCTCTTCCATACTCTTCTGCATACTGAGTCCTGTGGCATCCGAAAACGGCGGATTTTGAGAGCGGCCTGCCCTTCAATCCCTGCGTGAGGATAAAGATCTCATCACCATCCGGGTACTCCAGGTACTCATCCCCTGTTTTCGCGGGAACCGGCAGCGATGCTGCAAAGCCTTGTTCATGCAGGACCTTGGCTATTTTCAGGTTTTTAATCAGTTTTTCACGACTGCCTGCTTTCAGGACATAGTTGTCCCCTGCGGTCCAAACCTTTCCGGACACGCTGGAACCGTTTGAGAGATAGATATCATGGAGAGGAAGCTTCTTCTCTATGTCCCAGTTTTCCAGGATTTTGCGCAGTTCATTTACGGTATACAGATTAACCACCTCCGGTTTTCTGGGTTTGTGCTCCCGGTAGATACCGAGATACTTCTTGGGGGAACAGCCATACATCTTCACAAAAGCCTTATAAAACCCGGCATAGGTATCAAAGCCGTACTCCAGCACCACATCTATGGCTTTCCGACCGACGGCGATTTCGGCAAGCGCATGATCAAGGCGCCGTTTCAGAATATAACCGGCAACCGAAGATCCCATGACCGATGAAAACAAGCGGCAATAATGCCAGGTGGAGTAGTTGGCCATTCGTGCCAGTTCTTCAGCCGTAATATCGGTCTTCAGGTTATGCCCGATATATTCCAGCGCGGCTTTGATGATTTCTGGACATTGCATGGCGTTCTCCCTCCCGTTCGGTAGTTTCAGTATACACGGCAAACCAGATGAAAGCATTTCCTGGTTTGCTGTCATGCTGCTATAACTTCCATCGGCTCTGTGAGTAAAAAATCCCACAGTAAACCTTTTCATCTCCAGGCACGCATCGGATGCCTGCCTGATTCTGATAAACGGATTTTGTGAGTTGATTATCATACATCCTGCAAACGGGGCTCCTTAACGATGACTTGCTCTCTTTGGGAACAGGCTCTGAAAAATTCCGGGATTCCGGTTGATCCGATCAGGATTTACGGTTATCCTTTAATTAATTAACTTCTTACAGCAATGCCAAATTAATGGCACTGCCGGATAAAGATTGGCTGGATAAGAGGGTGTAGAAGGAACCGATGAAAACATGGAAAAAGCTTGTACTTGCAGTATGCGGATTTATTTTTGCTGTTGCGGCAGTTGCCATTGGGGCATTAATCCTGGACAGCATAAAAGGCGGGCGTATTTTTAACGACTTTTCCACCATATATGCTGCGGAAAAATACAAAGAGCCCGTTCGCATTGAAGGCGTCCATTTGATCAAACAGGAGGTTTCCTGCGGGTATGCTATCATCGAGATGCTGGCCGGTTGGATGGGAGAATCGGTTACCGAGGAAAGTCTCCTCAACGAATACGGCAAAGTTGTAACCGCCACCGGGAAACAGTTTGAAGCAGAAATGAACAAACGCTTTCCGGCATATAAAACCACCATGTACCCTTATTTATCCAATACGGAAATGATTGAAAAGATATACGGTTCCCTGAAAAAAGGCATACCTGTGCCTTTCCAGTGGGCAGCCAAATTCGGTGACGAGTGGACATTGCATTATTCGCTCATAACCGGTCTGGACATCGGCAACGATAGCATCACCGTGCTCAACCCCTATGGTTATGAGGAGCATCTGGACCTGGCATCTTTCTTTGAAAGAACAAGTTTCCGGGCCTATAGCAACATGCCCCTGTTTTTAAGGCTGGCCTTCGCTTTCGGCCTGTTTGAGAGGAATACCATCTTTATGATGGAAAGAATTCCGGCGTTCTGAAGCATAAAAAAAAGACCGGCGGACCACCGGAAAAGCATTTTTTATTGCATATCGCAGCTTTTCCAGTGGTCTCCGGGGTCGCCTTATTCTTCATCCTGCAAGGCGTCGTATCCTTCTTCTCCAGTCCTGATCTTGATGACATTTTCCACATCGTAGATAAAGATCTTGCCGTCGCCCATCGATCCTGTGTACAATGCCTTCTTGACCGTTTCCACAACCGTCTCGACTGGGATCTTGCACACGACGATATCCACCTGGACCTTGGGCAGGAGCCTTGTCTTCACAGGCAAACCGCGGAAGTACTCGGTATGACCTTTCTGCATGCCGTAACCAAGCACGTTTGTGGCTGTCAGTCCGGTAATACCAATCTTGTCCAGAGCTGTCTGGAGCGTTGTAAATTTCTCCTGGTTCGTAATGACGGTAACCTTGGTCATCTTCACGCCGGGACGCGCCTTGTTGACCACAGGAATCGCCTCGTCAGGCGACACCGTATCGGAAACAGGCTTCGGTACCGGACCCGGGCTTACAGGCACGGTGATCTCTCCACCACCGTTGGCCGTAGCCATGATGGGCGCCACAATGGCAAAATCGGGATAAGCGTGGTTTCCATGTTCACCGATATCAAGACCCTCGATTTCCTCTTCGAGGCTGACACGGATGCCGATAGTTACCTTGAGCAAATACCATACCAGGTAGGACGCAGCAAAGGTAAATACGCCGACAGCAACAACACCGATGATTTCAGTTACGAGCAGCGAAGCCCCGCCGCCGAAGAATAAGCCGTTGACCGTAGACAGGCTCGTGACACCTTCCTGGGCAAAAAGTCCGATGCAGAGCGTACCGAATACACCGCAGACCAGATGGACGGAGGTAGCGCCAACCGGGTCGTCAATCTTAGCCTTGTCAAAGAGAATTACGGAAAATACCACGATCACGCCGGCAATGGCACCAATAAGCAGGGAGCTGCCAACGCTGACATAGGCACAGCCTCCGGTAATGCCCACAAGACCTGCCAGACAGCCGTTGATGGTCATGCCGAGATCCGGCTTGCCGATGAAGATCCAGGACGTTGCGGTAGCGGTAAGGATAGCCGCAATGGCCGCGGTATTGGTGGTAAGCACGATATGTACCACGTCGGCGGGATTCTGGAAGCTCATGGTAGAGCCGGGGTTGAAGCCGAACCATCCGAGCCAGAGGATGAACGCGCCGATAACTGCCAGAGAGAGGTTGTGGCCGGGAATCGCCTTGGGCTTTCCGTCCTTGTCATACTTGCCGTAACGGGGACCGAGGATCATGGCACCGGCCAGGGCCGCCCAACCGCCCACCGAGTGGACAACCGTGTCACCCGCAAAATCCATAAATCCAAGCTGACCCAGCCAGCCGCCTCCCCATATCCAGTGACCGACTATGGGATAGATAACCAGTGTCAGCACGAAGGAAAACAGAATGAAAGAGATATACTTTACGCGCTCTGCAACCGCTCCGGACACAATGGTCGCTGCGGTACCGCAGAACACCAGCTGGAAGAAGAACTTGCCCCAGAACGGCACATCCGATGTGAGCGTATCCTTGTAGAAATCCACGTTGCCACCAAGGATGAACAGATTCTGGGTTCCCACGAACGGGTTGTCACCGCCGAACATCAGTCCCCAGCCAAGCAGCATGAAGCCCAGCGAGGATACCGCAAATACGATGAAGTTCTTCGACAGGATGTTGACAGCGTTTTTAGAACGGTTAAAACCTGTTTCAACCGCTGCGAAACCGAGGTTCATGAAGAATACCAATAGTCCTGCGAGTACTACCCATAGGGTATCCACTATCATTGTGGTGCTCATAGTTCAGACCTCCTTAAAATAATTAAGGCGCGTATTTTTTGCGGCACCCTGGGATGCCCACCAAAAATACACGCCTTTGTGCGCTCATATAAACTTTTATAACCGTTCCCATTTTGAACGAAGGCAGGAATTCCGTACGCCCATCCTGCAAGTATCCGGTTCCCCGTCGGGAACCCACGCGAAGCTTCGCAACCGATAACAGGCTATTCAAGGCTTACTTGAAGATATGCCATAACCCACGGAATATTCCTCACCCTTTCCCAATAAACATTAAGGTGCTGCGGGTGATTACCCACAGCACCTTTGCTGCTGTTCATATTATAAACGAAGCGGAATCATTTGTCAACCAAAACTTGCAAGTTTTCCGAATCAATCCTGCAATTTCTTGGGCAGGCAGGCAGAAAGCTTACTTCACCGAGCTCGCCTGTTCCACAAAGCGTTCAAGAATCCTGGCAGTCTCGGCCCTGGTGGCCGTACCCCTGGGATCCAGAATTCCGTTGCCTTTTCCGGTTATAATACCCGATTCATACGCCCAGGCCAGGGCGTTCACAGCATAGGCGGATATTTCCCCGGCATCCTTGAAGACAGCAAGGGCTGTGATGTCCGCCTCAGGCAAACCTGCATATTTCCACAATATGGTTGCCAGTTGTTCGCGTGTGATGCTGTCCTCAGGACCGAACATACCGTTGCCATACCCTGCGACAAGGCCGTTCCTTTGGGCCCAGGCCACCGCTTTCGCATAGTAGGCGCCGGGAGCCACGTCCATGAAGGTGCTATTTGTGTTTTCTTCCGAACCGCTCAGCTTATACAGGATCGTGACGAGCATACCCCGGTTGGTCGTCATATTGGGTGAGAAGGTATTTTTACCGGTGCCCACCATGAGGCTGTTCTGCGCCGTAAACCGGACGGCAGAATAAAACCAGTCGTCCTCCCTGACATCCATGAACGGATTCGTCCAGACTTTTTCAGGCGCCGGGCTGACCACCAGGGCATAGGGGCTGAAGTGGACAGCCTCAAAGGTGATATACCATTTGCCATTTTTCTCAATGAGTTGTGACATCAGGGTTTCCAGTCTGCCATCCTTTTTGTAAGCCACTCTGATCCTTTCCCTGACATCCAGCAGCCTTTCAGGGACAGGCAGGGTAATTTTTACGCTGTAGCCAGCCCGGGGCTGCACTTTTCCACCGGTTGCCCGGGAATGCACGCTGATATCAAAGGGATATACCTCCTCCCCTGCTCCTGTCAGGGGGAGTATTTCTTTCTGTGCATCTTCGCTGTCGGTTATTTTCACTTCCACAGACTGGCCGAAGGCGCCGGCTGCATCCGCTTCCACACGGATATCGTCCGGCCGGTTGCCGAAAAGCTCACTGTTTACTTCGGATAACGTGATGGTCGGTGACGGGGTTGCCGGACTGCCGCCGTTGCCTGAACCTCCGCTGCCGGGAGTGCCGGGCTGTGTACCGGGTTGCCCGATGACTACTGCCTGACTGTCCGGGCTTGCCTCATACAGATCGGTTTCGGGAAGCCGGACCACGTATGAGCCTGCCGAAAGCCCCGTAATCTCGCCGGAGGCATTGGATGACACCACGGTGTAGGATCCGCCATCTTTCCTGTATTCGTAATCCGTGTTTGCGGCCAAACCTGTGATTTTTCCGTTGCTGCCGCCGTTGGTGCTCGCGTCGGACTTGCCAAGCCCGATCGGTGCCGGCTGCATGCCTTTATTTACCGTCAGCGTGGCTGTAACCTTTAGGCCTGCCTCGCAGTTTTCGGTCTCTGTCGTTACAAGGCCGATAATAAAGGTTCCCGCCTTTGTGATGTTCAGGGTGCCGCCATTGATTGTTCCCTCGCCCGATCCGCCGGTCTCCAGGCTGTATGTCTCTTCCCCGGCAAGGGGATCCGCTGTAAACAACCCGTCAATTGCGCCAAGTTCAAAACCTGTCCCCGCATAGGTAACCATGGCCGAACCGCCGCTGTTATTGGCATCCGCCTTTTGGACGGTAATACTTAGCGTGGTTTTGATGTCATCATTGCCAATCGCGGCAAGGGTGACGGTGGAATCGCTCAAAGTAAGGGAACCTGTTTTATCCACCGTATAGGCGGTAAAATCCGGATCCTTGCTGCCATCATCATAAATGGCCTTTACCACCATGCCCTCCCTGCTGAAGGTTTCACCATATTTGTAGGTGTTCCTGGGAGGTGTGGTAATGACGATCTCAAGCAGCACCCGATCCGATGTTGCCGGGAACACGGCTGTGATCACGCCGGAGTTGGCAGCATTTGATACCGTTGTCGCACCGTCAACATAGAAGAAATCTTCAGGAACCCCTTCCAGTGTATAGCCATCCTCAGGCGTCAGGTTGATGGTTGCCGTATAGATCTGACCGGCCTGGAAGGGACTGTGGTTCGGAGACCACGATACGGCGCCCGTGTACTCTTCCGTCCCGGTGATGGTACTGACCGGCGTTGCTCCGCGCACGGGCGGCGCAACACCCTGGATGGCCGGCAGACTTATGGTTACAGGGTCCGGTTTCTCAAAGAATTGTGCATTACCCCAGGGATCAATATATGCTGTGTAGGCCTTGCCGGAGTATTCTATTTCGGAATTACCTGAGGGCAGGTATATGAAAAGCTTTCCTTCACCATCGACCAGGATGCCTTTTGTGTCGTTCGTACTATAGCCGTAAGGCGTGCCGTTCGTCTTGACGCTTATGGCATCAAGGGTTGTTGAGCCCGTTGTATCGCCGGGTATGGTGAAGGTTGCCTTATAAACCGATGCGCCGCCGGCATTTACAGGCGTTGTGCCCATGCGGGGAGCGTAGATATTTCCGCCTGTGATCACAAGGTTGCTGCAGGCACCTGTGCGGCCGCTGAGGCCACCGCTGCCAATATCGCTGCCGAGATGGTCGCCGGTTGACTGGGCCTGGGCAATAACCGTTCCGCCGCTGATGGTGATATTTTTCGCATCGCCGCCATAATTCGTTGTTGTACCGGTGTATCCCTGGCCGCCGCCGATGCCGGCGCCTCCATTGTTTCCGGTAGCCGTGACAAAGCCCCCCGATATGGTGATGTCTTCTCCCGAACCTGCACTGCTGCCCCCGCCTATACCGGCACCGCCGTTATTACCGGTCGCATGAACAATGCCTCCTGATATGGTGATATTCTTTCCGGAGGCATCATAACCGCCGCCTATACCGGCACTGAAAAAGCCTAAGCATTCGGCAATAAGTTCTCCGCAGTTCTCATCGCACTCGTGGGTTAATGATGCGCTCTCGCAGGAAATGGTGAGCAGACCGTCTTCTTCCTTGCCTGTATTCATTTTTTGCAAACCGGCATAGTTGTTAGAGGTGCTTATTAGCTTGTTTGAACTGCCGTCAGCCAGAATCAGGTTGACCCGACCTGCATCCGCGGTAATTTCAAATGGCGCATTACCCACCTGGATGTTGACACCGTCGAGCCTGATGTTCACACCGTCAGGCACGTGCGCTTTTACGATAATTCGATTGGCTGTAGTTCCTGCTCCGGTCTGTGTCAGGTTAATGACGGTGGATGCGGAGATATTGTCCATCTCCTCTCCGCCATCCTGGGTTATTCTCAGGCCACTTTCAGTACCATTCTCAATCGTGATGGTGCCTGTTTTTAAATCAAACATCAGCTCATCCGCCGCAGAAGCTATCGGTGGCATCATCGTAAAGATCATGCCTAACACAATGACCAAACTTATGACTTTTTTCATGATAAGGTTCCCCCCAAAACGAAAGTGCATATGCCCATTTGGCATTCTCCCAACAGGGTATCCGCCACCAACCTGCCGACAAATGCAGAAGCCCTATTGCGCTTTTCTCTCCATGGCTTACCGGCACCCCGGTTTTCAAGACAGAAAAAACACGGTGCAAATATAATGCGGCACCGATGCCTGCAAGGCAGGGAAAACAATGCATCCATGCGAGGAGCGCAGCGACGAAGCAATCCAAGTGGCTTCCTGGGCTAACCATAGGCATATAGAGATTGCCACGCCCCGCTTGCGCGGTGCTCGCAATGACATTGTGGGTATGACTTTGCGGGTTAGATGAGATTGCCACGCTGCACTTCGCTCCGCTCGCAATGATATCACGGATTTGGCTTTGCAAAGAAAGTCTGTCAATACTTTTTGAATATTTCACCCTAAATGGGTCAAATTTATCGCATGAA